>Ga0255047_10000021_pt1 | contig 100010 bp, 103 predicted proteins | sample JV7_2_1_MG_FD_183640 | JGI IMG/M metagenome (GOLD analysis project Ga0255047, IMG submission 183640) | Seawater microbial communities from Jervis Inlet, British Columbia, Canada - JV7_2_1 | ecosystem: Environmental > Aquatic > Marine > Inlet | place: Canada: British Columbia | collected...
CATGCGTTTGTTTTTATACTTGCCGCCAAGAATAACATCGCCGACTTCAACATCCACATCGATGTTTTCGGTAAACTTGCGCCAGTTTTCAAATAGGTTCTTCATAATTATACCGCTGCGTTTTTCATTTCCCTTTTTCTTTTTTGCCATTTGTTTCTGGCAGCATTAAAAGTTCCCATGTCTGTTATAATTACTTTTTTATATTTCTTTTGGAGATCATATTTTTCAATAGCTGCCATAATCTTATCCATCTTACCGATTTCGTATCTAAGTTCGCGCTTTTCGGCTGGTGTGAGGTCGCCGTGCTTCATTTTGTTAAATATCTTTTTGGTCTTTACGGCGGGTCCACCAATATAAAGAGCAGACGAATGTGGAACGTTCATAACGTTGGTGTCCACGACCCATTCGTTTTCCGCCTTAAACATTTTCGCTGCGTTGACTATCCCTGTATAAAGGATGAGCCGCATAAAACCTTTGGAGATATATTTACCTAACTCGTCTTGCTTCCACGAATCGGCTTTCTTAAGTTGGTCTTGGAGAGCCGGAAATAACAAATCAACCAGGTCTTGCAGACTATTTATGCGATCTAGGTTGGCATACAATTCTTGGGCGATAGGAGTTTTTACATCCCACTCCCTAAGAAAGTTTTGCATCGTGACCATGGCTTGGTTATCCACCTTCTCGCGTGTGACTTGCCACATCGTCTCGCCGATGTCAGCAGAATCAAAAATATTTCCGATTACGCGCTCTGCGTGTTGTTCGTCGCCTTGATTCTTTTCCGTCAAGCGATAAAATGCTTTTAGTCCGTCTTGCGCTAGGAAATCAGGATTATCATATTCTATTTTTACAATAGAATCGTTTATCTCGGCAAAATCTTTGCCGTCCATTACAATGGTTGCGTCTCTAATGTTGCCGTGCATTTGCATAAAATTGGAGGGATTATCAGCAAAGCCAACGATGTCTGAGCTAGAAGCTCCGGGTGTCTTGATGACTTTATTATCTCCCAAATCTTTCATAATATCCGGTCGGTAATCGTCATCAAAATAGATGGAGATATAAAACTTCTTCGGCATAGATACATCCGAAACATTTTCGAGTTCTTCAAGATACTCGCGCCAGTTTTCCATCAAGAGTTTCATTTCTTTTTTATCAACTCTTTTTTAATCACCTTAATGTTTTCGGGCTCCAAGATAATCCAGTTGTCGTCAAGTCTAACACTATCGAAACCAAGCCCATCTAATTCACCAAGAGAGTATTTATCATATTCATCCCATCCTGCTACTTTTCCCGGCTTTAGTTCCGCAGTCATCAACCACTTTGTTGATACGGCCCCACTCTCGCCACGCAAGATTTTATCCCTGTCTTCGTTGAACCAAAAAACTCCTTGAGCTGAAAACTGTTTGTCAAAATCTCTAATGGGCACAGAACTTCCGTGGTAAGCGGTGACAATTTCATCTTCTTCTCGGAGATGCTTGCGCCAGTTTTCGAATAGGATCTTCACGACTGTACCTCTATGGAATCTAACTGGGCTTGAGTAACTTTGATTTCTCCATCTTCGTTGGGGTTGCCGCTTATCACGTCGGATGGATTGTAGGTGTAAACTAAAAGTGCATCCTGCTTATCGGTCATTCCGGCATAATAATCAAGAACAAAGTCTTTTGTTGTACCCAGAAACATTCCATTGGCTGGTGACTCTATCGTTCCAATTTCAGCGCGATATTCCAAATCTGGGTTTTGAAGACTGAAAAGTTTATCATCCTCATAAGCAACAATCTTATAGCCGCTACGGGTGGGCGTATCATCTTCGGTCAAATAATTGCGCCAGTTTTCAAACAAAAGTCTCATGGCTGAACCACATTCACTCCTTTGGGTCGGCCTAATAAAATCTTCATATGTTTCGTTTCACATTTACCAAGAGTGCGACAATACCAGCCGGTATGATTCGGATATTTTCCATCGGGGTGTGGTCCGATCCATTCTATTTCTTTTCCTAAAACTTTTCGCACGTCTTCTTCGTTATCAACGAATGGAACATTATGATACTTGATCATTACGTGAGCAATCGCATCCGACAACTCACCGTAGTTTCCTTCTGTATTTAATAATTCAGCAGTCTTTTCTTTGTATGCTCTTATTCCTTCTGATCCACCATCGGAGGCACCAACAGTCATTTTAATTCCTGCTGGTTTTGTTTTTGCACCTCTCACTGCATCGGGCTCGGGGTCTGCATCAACATCAACTGCCGTCCACTTATCATAATCCGAAGGCATATCGCTCGCAGATCGAATATCAACATTTCCACCAATCTTTGCGTAAGATTTTTCAATCATATCATAGATTTCATCGGTGATATCAATATTGTCTGGATCGTTTTCTAGTTCGTCGGTGGGGAGATCAACCCACTTATTCTTTTTGCCGTCGCTATAATCAGCAAACACCTTTTCGTCTAAATATTTTCGCCAACCTTCAAATAATAACTTCATCGTTTTCCCTCGGTCTTTTTCATTTTGAATCTCCGCACTAAGAAGTTGTTCTAATGAAAACTTATCTACCATATACTAAATAGTTTCTTAAAATGTCTCTTGCTCTACCTCTTTGATTACAGCAGCAGGTAAGTTCTTTTTAGCGTAACCAATAATAGATTGACGGTAATCGTTTGTGAAGAAATCTATTACTTCATCTTTGGTATATTGAATTTCATCCTTGGCGAGTTCTTTGGGATGGGCATAAAAATTAATAAATTCTCCAATAGAATCGTCTAACTTCGCTGAGAAAGGAACTTTAGACATTTTCGCTCGCTTGTAAGTTCCACGAGCGTATGCTTCAATTTCAGACGGATCAAGGTAATAAAGACCAAGAGCATCAATGGAGGCTAATCCACCTTGAAACGCTTTCTTTTGTTGTTTTCCGGCTTTTTTTAATACGTCGATAGATTGTCCACCGTGTGTAAGTTCGTGAACCGTGGTATCTTTCATCTTTTCTATGAGTTCGGACATGTCACCTATTCTAAACTCATCTGAAAGAGACACCTTGACGGCTACGATACGATCACGCACCATTTCACCATCAGAATCACCATCAGAAGTCATCGTCTGCCCACTGACACTAAACTTTTTGCCTTCTCCAAAAGCAGCGGAAGGTTCAACTCGTAATTGAAAAGTTATTTTCTTGATACCCTCCTCCTCTAGAGATTTTGGAAGGCCACCAAAGTATTTGTTATCATATGCAACGCTCTCAAGTGGATGTTTTATGGACCCAAAACGGGGTTTAATGCGGGGCTCCCCTTTGTTGGCGCTCAAGTGATCTTTAATCTTATTCACGATATTTCTTACCATCGTTGTTGCTTCGCCTTCAAACTTGGCTTCTTTTAGCACTTTCCGCCAGTTTTCAAATAAGAGTTTCATTAAAATGTCTCCTGCTCTCCGTCTTCATAAGTTATAATTGTTTTGTTGGAAGGGTGAGGATTAATATGAACCTTAATAAAATCGTCCATTGAATCAAAGATCGCAATTCCTCCGCGTGGTGGTGGATAGAGCCAATGAATGATAGCTTGTCCACTCGCCAATTTAGCGCCCTCAATGACAACACCCGCGCCGGAAACACCAGTTTGATCCTCATCACGATAAACTGTGAAAGTTCGAATACCTCTTGGTGCCAATGATGAAGGAGGGCTAGGCTTTAGTTCTTCTAATGCCTCCGCGTGTTTCTTTTTTGTGGTCAAAACTAACTTCCCCCTGCACCGGGGGGTGCCGAACCTTTATAGTTAGACTTGAGTTGCTTCCAGCCTGGGAGTTTTGTTTGTGCGTTTTTCTTTTTGGTTGGAGTGATGACTTGATTTATTTCTTTGTTTGCTCGCTGGGAGGTTATGGGATAATCGTTTTCGTCTAGTTCTTCTTCTTCCTCGGTTTCTTTCTTGGCACCAAAAAATATTATATTGTCACCCGCGATACGAAACTCAAAATTAGCAGGAAGATTCTTTTTTAAGAAGCGCAAATACATTTTAGTGCGGGCAGTTTGACCTTTGCTGCCAGTTTCCCCGCCTTTATCAATCCCTTCAAATACAAAACGCAAAATCCCCCGATTCAATTCAGGATTTGAAATAAAATCATTAACAATAGCAACGATGGTAGACATAATCCGCAAAGGGTGCCCTTCCCCTGTCTGCTTCATAGAACGATTAGCTTCAAAGTCCAAGCTCCATATGGGTACTTCTCGTTTAACATATTCGCTATCTTCCCAAGTTGTGCCTGTTTTGAAAAATACTTGATAGTCACTTCCATCTTCGCCGTTTGGATCATCAGACGACACAAAATTATATTCTACTTCGTCTTCGTCATTAGAGCCAAGTTCCCAGTCAAAAGGTTCTGCGCTTGCGTCACCAATCTCTTTAAGATAGTTGCGCCAACTTTCAATCAATAGTTTCATCTTTTACCAACTCCTTGTTTACAATCGTGTATCCTTGGACTTCGCCTATGTTGATAAAATCAAACTGATCCAGGATAACCATTTTCTGTGGGCAATTCGTTTTGTTATTAAGATAGAAGCAAGAAATCTGTCCTACAATTTCGCTAAACAATGCCGGGACAGCCACCGGAGGAACCATTTTGACATGAGCATTGTATGCTTTTATTTCCCCACCATAGGAAAAAGGAACTTTCCTTTGGACGTGTCCGCCAAAGTCGTGAACAGTTCTAAATTTAGCATTTGTTTCGGCGTCAAAAATTGGATGTTCTGCGTCAGCCGTAGAAATTAACAATACTCCTTCTTCTTGCACTTGCTTAATCATTTGTTTAGAAGACTTATAGGGATGGTAATCAACAAACTCAACATCAACAACGCCAACCACTCTTTCAAAGAACTTATTGACCCACTCTCCTAGTGCCTCATAACTGGCCTTGGCTCCTGGTTGTTCCATCGGGGCATCTATATATGCCTGACCAACTAATTGACGATAGAGATCCCATCCGTTCTCACCAGGCTTGAGCATTAATTTCTCGTTGATATACCCGCGCCAGTTTTCAAATAAGAGTTTCATAGTTCTCCTATTTGTTCTGGTGAAATAATTTTTACATCAGGTCTGTTCATTTTTCTATGAACAATTTTCTGAAGGTAGTTGTGGGATATTTCAGGAGCGATGATGGCAGTTATTTTCCAGTTATCCACAAACGCTTCATTCCAATTGCTCTCCTTCACAATACGAGGCTTCCAATCTTCTTCATCAAAAACAAAAATTCTATCCACATAATCCACGCACCGATAAGAAATTCCTACACCCTTGTTTGCGCCTGAAGACTTAGTTCTCTCTGGATTAGCTAAAGTATAATCCACCCCTGCACCACTCATAACATCATTCATGTCATTAGCCAACAAAGTGATATGACCATCTACTACAAATCCATAATCTCCCCAGGTCGAGGCTGTTACCTCTCCCGGCAAGTATGCCGCACAACTTAACTCGTCTTTGCTGGAACCCCTTAGCAGTCTAGCACTCCCCATTCTATCTGTCCAGTGAATTGTTATGAGACTGTCCAAGAAAGCACGATCAGCGTATTTATTATATGTTTTTTTAATTCCGCGTCCGGTTTTGATAACTTCAGGATAAGGATTGTCTAAGTTGGCTACAGGATTCCGCCTCCGATCAAATCCGCCCATCTTGCACAAGGCTTTCGCAAATTCTTCACGAGTGTTGTCATCTTCCTTCAGGAATTTACGCCAGTTTTCAATTAAGATCTTCACCTGTTTTGATCCTCCGATTACTTGTTCCAAGTCTTCATCGGTAAGTTCTCCGTCATCATTTTCCATCACTCTTGAGGTATTGGATTAATTCTTTTTTTTGAGAGGTAGTCAAAGTGTGGCTCAAGATTTCCTTAACACTAGTAAAAGGAGATTCTATAAAAGTTTTTCTATCAACATCACAGTATGGACAATTCATAAAGATTCCTTTTCTTACCCCACCCAGACACAACGAACACTGCACTTTTATATAGAGCGCAAGTTCATCGCTGTCGTCGCTCACTTATATAAATAGTATCAAAACAAACCTTAATGGTATAAAAAAAGGGCATCTTGCAAGCAAGACACCCTGATTCTACTCTACCTATGATCGTTGAGCGTAGATTACTTAATCTTAATTTGTCGTGGCTTGGTGGCTTCACTCTTTGGGAGTGTTACCACAAGGACACCACTTTTATAAGACGCGCAAATATTTTCAACATCGCAACCGTTCGGAAGTTCATAACTTTTTGAATATTTAGTTGCGTAAGCGTAGTGATCTTTTTTGTCACCCACATCGTAACTCACAGTTAATACCGAATTTTCAAGTGCGATGTTAAAATCTTTCTTTTCCAATCCTGGTGCCGCTAGAGATATTTCATAATCTTCTTTATTCTCGCGAACGTTCGGAGCGTGTCGATCCCGTGATTGTTTTACCAGCGGGGATTTATAAATCTCGCTCCACCCATTAAACATTTCATCCAAAATGTTTAGTCCATAATTGTTGTTGTCTCTAAATGTCAATGCAGTCATTCTTGCATCCTCCTTGTGCATATTAAAAGCACGGCTTGGTTAGCGTCAAGTAAAAAAATCACCCTAAAAGTAATTTTTTGGCGAATTTGATTTTTTCATTAATAATTTGTGGAGTGCCAACCGCAATCATAGACCCACCATGAGATAAGAAAATCTCTACAAATTGATGATCGGGGTTCAAGCCCTCGGGCAATTTGTTTTGATGAAGCAACATGATATATTGATCACTGGGGTTTACTGAAACAATGTGATTTGGATTTAAGGATGTTTCGCGCAAATAAAATTCATCATTTTGATTTGCTCGGACAACTTGAGTTAATTTAATCATTTGTGTTTTCTGCTCCCTCTACTGCTAAAATGTCTTGGGGTGAAACTTCTTGCGTCCCTTGTGGAATGGCTGAAGTATGAAAATCTTCTTCTGGTTTTATTCCCAATTTAATATTGGTGTCGGCTTTCACATAGCCACCTAAAATTGAGGCGTAGTCTAATAGCTTTTGATCTATCTTGGCTAATCTAATTCTGGTTTCATCCATCATCACTAATGTTTCTGTAATGTTCCCATCATTAATGGATAAGATCGCATCGTTCAGGTTTATTTCGAGATGAGGAAGATCATTTTCTTTTATGTTCCCCAGTAATTCATATACCGTTGTGGGGATGTCTTCGAGTTCGCATTGATATGCTATTGTTACTTTCATTTAACAGGAGGCTCCTTTTTTATTTGGTTTCATTAAGTGTCTTTGCTCTACGCTAATGGGGTTGCTATGTCCCATTGGCAAAATAATATAACCTTTGCCCCCTTTAACAGCGGACAAGGTATTCGCCTCGGTGCTTATCACAAAGCATAAACGATTTGCAAATTCGCGCAACCTACAATAAGCGGAGTCACGACCAAAAGTAGATCGCAGTTGGACCATCGAGCCCTTTACAAACTTTGGCAGATCGCGAGCGTTGCTCATTACATTTTGGGCGTATTTGTTGGTGGACATTTTGATATATTTATGACGCGGTGGAATATATTCTTCGTCATTAATAATGTGTGAAGCCATGTTCGTCCAATAGCCCGCGTTAAGATAATAGCGAGCAAGCAACTTTGCATCCTCGCGGTAATTCGCGTTGTATTCTTCGGTCCACCCCTTGAGTTTTTCTTTTTCGCCGGGAGAATATCGACTCTCAACCTTTTCAAATGAGGAAAGTTGGCCCGCAGTTAAGAAGCCATTTTTATCGTGCCATTCTTTAAGAGAGGTCACAAAAGATTTAGTTGAGGCATTTAGATTCTCTTTTAGAATCTTGTCTAGGCGAGTGCCCAAATTAGGATCGGTCTTTTTTTCCTTGCGAGCATGATGATCGTGAACCGAATTGGTTCGCGGGTTTGCATAAAATCGTTGTCTAGCGTAAATTTGATTTGTTCCAGTCATAAAGCCTCCTACCAACTTATGTTTTAATACTACCATAGTTAAATATATGAGTCAAGAACTTTGTTTAATAAGGGTTTTCGTGGTAGGATAAACCACTATTGAAGGAGACTGATTATATAAGCGCCCACGGAACCAACCAACACAGAAAGAATGAGCCATGTAATTTTATCGCCTCTTTTCTTTTCTTCCTCAACTACACGCAAGCGAGCATAAAGGCCTTTGTCTGGATTATAAACGGCTTCTTTAATTTTAGATACATCGGCACTCATCGTTGTTTGACTATTATTAATAATTTCAATAGCAGATAAGAGTTTTTCTTCAAGTGAGGTTATACGGGTGCATAATTCATAAACTTTGACTTCGCTGGGGGATGGGCTTTTCTCGGGCATACTCTAAATAGTGGTCAGTTATGGCTTTTGCTCCACAATTCCCACATCAGTAGTCAATAATGTTGATGCCGCCGATGCTGCGTTTTGGAGAGCGCATCGAGTAACCTTGAATGGATCAATAATACCATAAGTAAACATATTTACTATTTCCCCTGTAGAAATATCCAAGCCAGATTCAGGGTTCGTATGATTTTCTACCTTCTCTAAATAAATATCGGGAGACAACCCGGCATTGGAAACCATTTTCCTGAATGGTTCTTTAATTGCTTGCTTTATAATGTCCACTCCAATTTGTTGTTCGTGTGTTTCAACTTCCACCTCGATCTTATTTGCTACTCGCAACAAAGGCGCGGAGCCACCAGCCATGATGCCTTCTTGCTGTGCTGAATGGACTGCTTCCAGAGCATCTTCAACTCTGTGTTTCTTTTCCATCATTTCTATTTCAGTGATACCACCTACCTTAATAACAGCAATAGCTGACGCAAGGCGCGTTATTCTTTCTTGTATCTTTTCACATATATTAAGACTAGATTCTTTTTCAATCTCCTCCTTTAATAACTCAATTCTTTTCTCAACTTCTTCGTCGTCTTGGTTGCCCCCAACAATAATGGTCGCTCTCTTGTCCGACTCAATACTTTGGGCAGTGCCAAAGTGTGGTAGTTTGATGTCCTTGAGATGAAGTCCGCTTTCTCGTGATATAAAAGTTGCTCCCGTTGAAATGGCTAAATCAGCTAATATATTTCTCCTCTCCTCGCCATAGCGCGGTGCTTTGATTCCAGCTACTCGCATAGATCCTTTCATGGAATTCATAATCATAGCAGCAAGAGCCTGACCTGAAATGTCTTCTGCAATAATAATAAACGCTCGACCATCTCGTGCCGCGATCTCTAGTGACGGCAGGATATCATCAATGGTTGTAATATTTTTATCTGTTACCAAAATTAAACAATCTTCGTGCTTCATTAGTCCGCGACGTTCATCAGTTATGAATGCGTTAGCCAACAACCCCGAATCAAATTGGAAACCTTCGGTCAACTCTAAAGAAGTTTCATTGGACTTTGCTTCTTTGATTGTTATTGCTCCACCTTTACCGACTTGATCAACTGCATTAGCAATCAGTTTTCCAATTCCCTTATCACCATTCGCAGAAATCGTGGCTACTTGTTCAATTTCTTCTTTTGTAGAAACCGGACGAGAGTGCTCTCTTAGTTCAGTCACAATCGCATCCACAGCCAAATCAATTCCGCGTTTCAATTCTATAGGAGAAGCACCCGTAACCAAATGCGTCTGTGCTTTCTGAAGAATCGCCCTAGCCAAAACTGTTGCCGTGGTGGTTCCATCCCCTGCGGTGGAGTTAGTTACTTCACTGGCTTGCTTAATAACTTGAGCCCCTAGATCCTCAAAGGGATCTTGGAATTCAACAAACCGCGCAACCGTCACACCATCCTTTGTAATAAGGGGTCGTTGATTGTGGTTCTTTAATATTACATTCCTGCCACGAGGACCAAGAGTTGCGCCAACCGCGTCGGCTAACTTATCCACACCATTCATTATGGCTTCGTTTAGTTTTCTTCCTGATTTATAGTGTTTCATTTGACATGATTCTCCTTAGAAGGACATTATATCTCTAAAAAATTCCCCTGTGTAATATTTTTTTCTACTAGCTGTTGGTAACTGGCTCCGGTCACTGACAACAAACGTTTGCGAGATTCATGAATGTTATCGTCCATAATATCCACACCAAATGTTGTTTGAAGTGCTTCCTCGGGCGTTGAGCCTTTGCTCATTTTGTGCTTCACAATTTCCACCAAAAAATTACCATTTCCGCAACAAGGCTCTAAGAACTTCTTTTTCTTTCCCCAATCACTTTCTGGTAGCTTTCCGAGCATTTGTCTAATTTTAGCGGGCGGGGTAAAAACTTCTCCCAAATTCTCCACTCGCTCTTTTGTCTTGGTTTTAGATTTCTTCTGTTTAGTTTTAGATTTCTTCTGTTTAGTTGTGATGGGCGGTGAAAAATAATTATTAATGTAGTCTACGTGGTGCTTGCTCAATCCATATTGCCCACACAACTCCTCAAGCGAATAGGATGCGTCACGCAGTATGTTGGGGAGAGACTTGAACACCTTCTCATTTCCAAACCCTGACCACCGGCCGGTGGCAAAAATATATTTAAATAAATTAGAAGATAAGTTGTGCAAAAGGTGCCTTCCTTCTTCCTCGTTCTCCACAGTTACATAATAACACATATCGGTCCCACCATGAATACCCAGATCCAGAAAAGGGTGAGTATACCCACTTCGAGTCCACATTACCTTGGGCTGCGCGGCGAATGATTGCCGCCTTGAGGAATACCACACTTGCCTATTGGTGTGAAAAACTGGATTAATGTGGTCCGGTAACATAAACCGCTTGCTCAAAGAATTTCCCTTCTTCAATATAATGTTGTGACAAGTAACGTAGTCATACTTGACATCCAACTTTTCACTCGGCTCAAATATTACTTTTTTATGAATCTCATAAGCCTCTTGACATAAGTCATTTGGCAAGTAAAAAGTATCATCGTCAAAAGATATTCCAAAGGAACTTGAATTTTTTGTAACCGTAGAAGAAAAAGACCGATCTGGTGTATTTTCAATTAGATAATCACTAAACGTTGAGCCAATATCGGGAAAAGAAGTGCCGGTGTCAAGATCCACATAATGAACCTTATATTTCTTAAAGTATTTTAGAATCTTGCTACTGGGACTGCACCAGCTTTGGGGAGTTATCCACAGTAATTTTCCCCCCTCGTTTAAGGAGCCCATCGCTTTCTTAGTAAAGTCTATCCACACCTTATGTGGGGTGGTATTTCGTTTTTGCCGATCCTGAAAAGGAGGGTTACTAGCAATAACATCGAAAGTCTTCATAGGCTCTAAAGAATCCCTGCGGCGGCAAAATCAACATAAGTGTTGGTGGAAGTTGAAATTTCTCTACTTTTCGTAGGACGACGTTGGCGGTACTCTATATACATCTTATCTTTTTTCGAATACCTCCCTTCCTGGTTGTTGGTTGGCAAGTGGTAGGCACCATTTCGATTAAGAGTAAAGGGAATTAATACACCCAACCTCACGTTCTTCGAGGAATCTACAAGGTCAAACTTCAGGCTTTTCTTGTGGCGCTCATACTTGACGGTGGTTCCTTTATCCATAATGACTGAGCGAAGTTTTTGGATTGGCGAGCTTGTAAAACTATTGACCATTCGTTTCTTGTCCATAAACAAAATTTCCTCCCTACCATCAAAACAGCCAATCATCTCTATCATGCGCTTTTTAATTTGAGCGTTAGTGAAGCAATTAAGAATTTTTATCGTGTGGTCGATGCCCTCACTACCCCAAACCGCACAATCATTCCGCCATTGTTCAGAGATTTTATCGGTCCACCACGCATACTCGGGATCTCTAGTATACCTTGCCTTTAGCTTCTCTTGAATCTTGTCGAGAGCCCAGAAAAAAGGAAGTAGCTCGGGCATCCCAAGATTTTTAATTTCTTCATCACGAGCTGGTCCTGGACAGCCCCGAAATACTTCTCCCGATGGAGTAAGAAAGGTTCCCACGCCATGCGCCTGGAAAAGAAAATTCATCGGGAACGAATTAAATGTACCACTGCACAATTGGGGCTTTCCAATTCCACCCTGACCAGCGTATGCTTTAAGGGAAACAGATCTTTCATCTTCTTGATCTCCCTCAATCTTTACCACAAAGTCCCCCTTTTTCTTTTCATTTCTATATTGCGCCTCCACATCGATAAAATCAAATTTGCAACGCGGATAAGTCTCTTTAAGATCCTCATAAAACTGAGGCATATGAAGGTCGTAAATATCCAAATACTTTTTAAACTCGCTGCTCGTGGTTCTCAAGCCCCTATCACTACAATACTTTTTATACTCGCGCAGCTTGTGTTGTGCATCTTCGTTAATGGCTAGTTTATCATGTTGTGCAAAGTCCGTAAGTTTCCAAACGGCTAACTTCTCACAAGCATCTTGAATATAATGTTTTTCGGTGTCCATGGTTTACTCTCCTCTCTCTCTAGGATAGGCTAACTCTAGCACCCCTGGATTGTGTTTGTCAAATAGTTTTTTCAATTTCTTTGTTTCTTTCTTAGTCCGCCCAAGAATATATATATATTTATGTTTTGTTGGCGACTTCCGTTTGCTGCACCGTTCCTGGTGTGCCTTACGTTCTTGTTTTAATTGTTTAGAAATGTCTTCTGGGATTGTTTTCCAATTTACTTTGCGATAGTTTTTCTTTTTGCCCACCATTTTATACCACTCGGGTTGCCATTCAATTCCTAATTTTTTTGCATAGCGCACAATCTGACTTCGGTCAGCAAAGCCACTGCTACCAAACCATCCACGCTTGGGATTGTCCGGGTCAAGGTATTGACTTCCAGCACCAAATTTCTGCCCTAAATAGATAAAATTACACGCTTGATAGATTGTTCCTAGTTCCTTTGCCTCGGGATCTGAATAGGCTGAAAATGCCCTAAATTCAGTGTTTTTTACCATATACTTAATGGACTTGGTTATGAGCCAAGAAGCCAGATTTTTGGGAGCCCACGAGATACAGGCTCCTCGGCTTATTAATTTTTCTTTATTTTTATTTTCTTCGCCCAAAATGTTAGAAAATGAATTGGGGGTTGCCATGATGATAACCCCGGCTAATGCGTCATTCTTTTTTAGTCGTGCTGTGAAGCGATGCGTTAGCCAGATTGGAAGTTTGCCAAGCCATTCGTGTCGTTCGATAAATTGTTTAATTTCGTCGCACTGTTCTTTGTTGGTCTTATCAACATAAGAAAACTCGAAGTCTTCAATTCTTAAATTATTATATTCTTCCTGGGTAAGTTCGGCTTCTTGGAGATCTTTTATTAAGTTTTGTTGCCGGATCTCGTATTGCCAACAATGATTCTTTTTGTAATCTTTAAATCTATCGTAAACTTCTTGCTTCATTCTTCGCTCATGAGATTTTCTATCATCTCAGTGAGCATGTTATATGAAAGGGGAGTGGTTGTCAAGTGTTCTTTTTGTTGCTCGGGTTCTTTTTCCGAAGGTGGAACAAACACCGCAGAACCTAATTCCACCATCATTTTATATTCTTTTCCGGGGCGGATTTTTGTACGAAGTTGAAAGACGCGATCTCGATCATAATCCGATTTTTCACCTTCAGGAACGTTCAAAAAATAAAAAATAGGATCACCATTATCTTGTGTTCCTTCCTCAACTGTTAGCGTACCCTTATCATCCCGAATTTGATCAAGCCTGTCTTTGGTGATTTCAATAACTTTATTAGCTTTTACGTCTATAATATCTACCTTGTCTTCCCCGTAAGTGTTGTGATTAATAAACTGATATGCTTTTTTCGTAAACTCTGGGCTATCATCAGTAGCCATTAACTCATCTCCAAAGTCACGAAACATTTGACGGACAAGCTTTGGACTTAATCCTTGCTTCTTGACAGCACCTTGATAACCCTTCATCTTGCCCTTAAATCCTGAAAAGTTCCATGCTTCAGCAATTTCAGACAAAGATTTTAACACTCCACGATTGGAAACAGTTTTGGAATCCGATTTCAAAGACCAATCAATTTCTTCAACGGGATCAAGATCCGCGTCTTTCAATTCTTCTTCTGTTCCTTCAGAAGCTTTGATTGTAAGTTTAACATCGCCTTTAAGTTTTCCCCCAGAACCTTCCCCGGCCACCCCGTCAGCAATCACATGGAACTCAACAACTTCTTTTTTGGTGTTGTTGAGTATCTCATCTCTCATTTTCATAATTTTTTTAACAGCTTCTTTATCAGCAAGTTGAGCAAAAATCGCATTTGTTTTTTTAGAAATAGACGGTACTTCTTGCATCCATTTACCAAAAGACATTCCGGTAGTTTTAACAGACTTCAAGCGTAAGGTAAGTTTAACAATGAAGTGATCGGGGTCGCCCCCCATCTTAATGGCGACTACTTGTTTGCTGAAACGTTGGGAAGGATCAACTGATTTTTGAAGTTGAGTAAACTTTGCTTTAAATTTATCATCAATTTTGCCATAAGCAATATAAAGTGCTAACGCTATAGCAAACAACCCTTCAGCAATATCTCCCTCGTTTTTATTAAATTCAGGCATTTCTTCCTTTACCGCTTCCGTTACCGCTTCCGTAAGCATCTTGTAAGATAATGACTTTATTATCTCGTTCTTTTTCTTTTTCATTGTTTTAATACCTCATCCAATTTTAGTCCCGCGCAATCAATCTTTCGTTTTGTAATGTGATAATGGCTTACCACACCTTTAAACTTTGCGTTCTTTGCGTCACTATAAATAGTTTCTACTAATTGATTATTCCCCATCGGCGCAACAAGGGGAATATCATAAATTTTATTGAGTGTTTTCGCCAAAGCTTTGAAGGCTTCAATCTGAACTGGATAGAATCCTAAGTGTGGCTCAAGCGTCTTGCCGTGGACCTTGGCATCCTTTACTAATGGGCGCATCCCAAAGCCTCGCGTGATATAAGATTCGCGATATTTAGGATAATAGGCATTAGAGATTTCAACGCCAATGCTGGTATTATTAACCTTACGACTTCCTGCGTGAAAGGCAATATCGTTGGTGTCCATTATTTGATAAATGGTTCCGTCATTATCAATCAAAAAATGAACTGATAGTTTTCGTTTCGATAAGACCTTGAAGCAGGACGCAGAGGATAGACACACATCCCAATGAGCCACAAACATTGTTGGCTTGCGCTTTGCTGGTGCTGTCCTATAACAATTGCTCGGGAGTTCCATTCCATCTTCTGTGCGGAAGTTCTTTACTTTATCCCATTCAATATGCCACAACTGACCATTAGCAATAATGCCGGTTAGTTTTTTAGCTTTGGGTGGTTCATAAAATTCTATCTCTGTCGCCTTGCGTCGGTAGACTGAATCTAAATCAACTGAGCCGTTCTTAAATAGAGAACAAATTGGCTCATACCACTTCATCAGCTATGCCCCACTTTACAGCTTGCTCCGCATTAAAGTATGTGTCTGTCTTTTTTCTGAATATTGCTTTAAGTTCCTTGAGGCTTAGTTTTGTTTCCTCAAGGAGTGCGCTTGTTAGTTGTTGCTGATACCATCGTACTTCGCGAATATCTGTTTCTAGTTCTTTGATAGAACCAAAGTGACCACCTTGAACGGAGTGCATCATCAGCCTACAATTCTTTCCAACCTTGCGTTTGCCGGGTGTTCCCCCTGCTAAAAGTAAAATACCAGCAGACATAATCTTTCCTACGCCAAATGTTTCTATGTCGCAATCCCTTCTAACCAATCGCATACAATCATAGATAGCAAACATGTCCTGAACGTGGCCACCCTCGGTGGAAACAAGAAGCTCAATAGGATCGCAAGGTTCATCAGGATTTTCCTTTTTGGATTGCTCATCGCAGATTTTATCATGCAAAATTTGAAGGGCTTGAATTGCCTCTCTCCCTTGATCTTCGTTAATCTCTCCATAGATGGCGAACGATCTTAAGTAAGAGTCTCCGCCCAAATCGGGAAACATTAATACTTGGGGTTCATCCTTGTCTTCAGTGTCTTCGGCTTCGCCAGGTGCTTCTTCATTGGTCGTCATTATTTGCTTCCTTGTGTCTGTCTTCTTGATAAATATCAGTCAAAACTCTCATGGCGCTTTTCCAATCAAAAACTTCAAGTTGCCACTTGTAGTCTTCGGGATAGTGTTCCTTAAAAAGTTGTATGGTTTCTTTTTTCCAATCATCAAACTCGTTGTCTAACTCATTACGTTTAAGTTTAGCAAGTTCTGAATCTAATGTCAAGGCAATTGATCGCTGATATAGTTGATCCATAAAAGAAACTTTATAGACGATGGTGCCCATAAGTTTGAGGCACTGATCACCAACCTTGCGAACTAGGTGTGCGGTTGCGGACCATCCAGAACGGAAAGTCAAAAATGATTTGATAATGTAACCAATAAAAAAACCAATAACCAACAAGGCGAAGTTTGCGTCTTCCATTAGTTATTATTATACACAATCACTCAGTAAAAGTAAAATTATTGTGAGAGATAAAAGTATCCCAATGTGAAAGCCCGCAGAAAATATGGCTATTTTTTCAGGCATAAGCCGTTCGGATTGTAAGCTCTACTTCTTTTGTAATCGGGCAAAAATACGGTCGGCAATTTTATTAATTTTCGCCTCTTGCAGTCGCGCTCGTTTTTCTTTGCGGAGTCGTGCGATAACTCGTTTGCGAACTGCTTCGTTGAGCTTCTTATCGTCAATAACTTCAATGCCAAGTTTGGCGAGTGCTTCTTCTAGCTCCTCAATTTCTTCTTCGCCTTCGATTTCAACTTCTTCTTCGCCACCAACATCACTCATTTCAACTTCAGCTTCGGCGTCAACAACTTCTTCACCACCTTCGAGTGCGCCACTTGCTTCTAGTTGTGCTGCGAGATCGACAATTGCTTGTGCAGCTTCGGGAGTAATTTCGGCATCGCCTCCTGATGCTTCCGCATCAAGTTCTGCGCCTTCTTCGTCTGCGATGTCATCTTCTGCGCCAAGCTCATCTCCCATAGCATCAATTTCTTCTTCTTCGTGTTCGTCTTCCGCAAAAAGATTTTCGTTTGTACTTGATTCTTGTCCGTCTGCCTTTGGTCTGTAACCAGGAGATTTTGCTTTTGGACCTTTTTCTGGCTTGTCTTCTTCACCCTTGCCTGGTGTGCCGTATGCGTCTTTCTTGTAGCCGTCTTCACCTGGCTCGTCTTTTTGACCCTTCTTGGTTGTCCTTCCCTTTGCATCACCTGTGCCATAATCTTCTGCAAAGAATGATTCACTTAACTCGGGAATATCAGCAAGCCTCATCATCCTGCGGACGGTTGCCTCATTCAATAGAGATTTTGATTTCTTGTTTTTTGCCATTTTGCGATTGTCTCCTTAAAACTTAATCGGTTTATACAATAAATAGTGCCTAAAGACACAAAAAACCATATTATAGTATCTTTAGTTTGGTGAGTGGTGAGGGGGTCTTAATTTACACTTTGTTTTTATTCCTCGTCGCTCAACTCCTCACGAAATTGGGGGTGAGTTTTTGACACCCTGGCTAACGCCTTGTTCTCAATCTGCTTGACCCTGGAAGCAGTTAGTTTTAGTCTATCTCCAATTTTTGTTAAAGTCAGGCTGCCTTCTTTCTGAACTGTTATTTCTACACAGTTAAGATCCTGGGGATAATCCATCCACAAGCGACATTCTTTTACCTGGCAACACTTCTTTTCCTTTTGGCACTTGGTATAACATTTCATAAATCCGGGTGCTCCTGTTCTAGCATATCAAAAATATTTTCTACTTCATCATCTTCCAGGGCAAAAGTGTTTTTAGTTTGTTTCATCTCTACTAGATTCTTTTCTACCTTCTTTAATTGCGCCTTGCTTTGAACTTTAGTATCCCCTTTCATCTTCGCTATAAAGTTCATAAAGTCCTCATCCCTATTGATGTATCCGTCTATCATTCCACGCAAAAATTTGGCTTGGGTAAGACTATCATACTGAAGCTGAACCTTGAACTTGGCTTTGTCGTTTGCTGGAATGGTAAAGATTATCTTTTTAGTCTTCTCGATCATTATCTTTCCATTGTTTTGATGGTAGGACCGCTGACCCAACGGAATTTTCCCATATCGAACACAACCAACGCAGAAGGGAATGGGGCTGAATTTTGTTTATCGTTTCCGTTTGTGAACTTCAGCCGACCCTTAATAAAGTAAATAGCGTTTGCTTCCATCACATAATCGTGCCAATACTTAGTGTCGGTACGGGAAGGGATCAGCATAACCACAGTCGCATTGTTCTGAGTTGATTCCTCATAAGATTTCTTTACCCACTTACTTATGTCTCCATAAGGAGGGTTGACAAAGACAACCTCGTTTTCCCAACTCTGCGAAAGGCCATCGTCTTCCCTGGTATAATACTTCTCACACTTAGCAGTGGTAGGAGTGCTACACGGGTCAAGGGTAAACTTAAATTTTTTGTTTAACTTAGCAAAGAATTCAGGCGGGGTTCCCCACTCATTAGTCTTTGAGCTAAACATCGTCTTTTGTGTTTGTATATCCATCTTTTATTTCCTTTATCAAATTGTTTGCACGGTCCCAACATTCGGGACAGTAAAGCCGAACTGTATCTTCTTTAACAATAACGCTCCAACTCATTACCATCTCTTTATTCTTTTTATCGAAGTCCTTCTGGCACACCAAGCATTCTTCACCTAACTTGTTAAAGAGCCCCACTTTTTCTTGGAGATCTTTCTTGGCTTCTTTTTCTTGTTTCCGTTTTAGTTTCTTCTTTAGACTAGACACTTTTTTCTTCTTTCTTGTCCGTAGATCCCAATGCGCCGTCTCCTCTCTCAGAAATAGTAATCGGATACCAATCGTAAAGATCTCCACTCGCAGTTTCAAGCGCACGGAAATGAACCACCGGAGTCATTACCGCTTGGGCAATCTTCGTTTGGGGTTCAATGATTTGTGTCTCCGTTCCAATATTGTGCAGATTTACAAACACTTCACCATCGTATCCCGAATCAACAACACACGCGCCAACGATCAAAGATCGCTTTGCTGCAATTCCTGAACGGTTTTTGATCTCAAGCATATACCCATGAGGTACGCCGAAGCGATAGCCTGTGGACAAGACTGCACACTTACCAGGCTCAATCGTTACACTGTCTTGGTTTGGGCTCGGTAACAATCCTTGTGGTTCGGGGTTAAAATATAAATCCAACCCCGCATCACTTGGGTTTGCTCTTTCTGGTGGGTGGACATCCTTTCTTAATCTTGTATATTCAATAATCATTTATCTTTCCTTTGAGGCACTTGCCTCACTTCTAAAACTCAACCAAGAACGAACCAAGTCTCCTCGGCCCGGACCTTGCGAGTGTGTGTTGTACCACATAACTTTCCATCCTATCTCCTCGTAGTCGGTCAAGATGGAGGAGTCTTTATGTAAAATATCTGTCCACTCTGAAGGGACATCAATTTCCAGACCCTTGGGCTTGCGAGTTTCTGCCAATTTACTTCTCAGTCGTTCATTGATGGTGCGCCTGATTGTTCTTTTCAAGACATGTCTCATCTTGATTGTATTTCCTTCTGGTGGATTTAGGTCTTCAATCAGCACCTCATATTCATTCTTCATTAAAAATAACACCTCTCGCACATGAAAATTAAGATCCATCCTCCTGACATTGGATCTTTTACTATATCAAATTCTTTAACCTTTTTGTGCTCCCGACCTAATTTATTAGCGTGAAATACTCCGCGCTCAAGCAAGTATTCGGAGATACTTCCTTCTGCTTCAGCTTCCGCCTCATCAGATCCAATAATTAATCTATACACCTCTAGTGTGTGTTCTTCTTGTGTAAACATTTTTTACCCCACTAATATAAAATTATGCTTAACAGAGCGAGTCGAAAAACCCCACTGGTCATCATAATCTAGTTTTGTTATATATGGTCGGTTCAGATGAACCTTGTCTTCAGATCTCACATTCCAGCACTTAATGTCCGTGCTTTGACAAGTATCGTCAATCACATTTATAATCCAAAAGTCCCGACCATTCTTTGTTTGCCTGACGGTTACGCTTCTTGGGATAAGCCAACACAACCCCAGGTCTTTATCAAATTGTGCGATGGGAGGAACGCAGTTGTGTTCTATTCGTTCGCGTACCTTTTTGTCCATAACTAACTCAAACGGAAAGATTCCCGTAAGAGAAACAACATTCTCAATTCGTTCTTCTTCTGTAAAATCTATCTCACCACAATACTTGGTTATATTATCCTCAAGTCTCTTTTTGTTCTTTGGTCGATCACTTACGGTTGAAAGCCATAAGTGCTTACAATGTTTAAAGCGATCATCTGCAATAGAATCACAAGCACCGGACCTCACCAGAACATCCAAAGCCTTTTTATTTAATTTAGAATAGCTGACGTTCTCGTTGAATAGAAAATCCTCTACATGTTTAAAGGGTCGGTTCTGTAAAATCTGATCCATAGCCTTTTCGCCAAGGCCTTTGATGGAAGTAAGAGGCTGAACCAGTTGACCATCTGTGGAAATATCCCACGATCTTCCTGAAGTATTTATTTCAACTTCTTGGATGTCATAGCCCAAATTCTTTACTACATTGATGGCTCGCTCTTTTCTGCCCTCGGGTTCTTTATTCAAGAACGCCACACACCATTCAGCCGGATAGTAATTTAGAAGCCAAGCGCACTGGTAAGATAGTATACTATAACCGACAGCATGGGACTTATTAAAACCATAACCACTAAAATACTCAAAAGTGTTCCAAAGGTCTTCTGCTTGTTTTTTGCTAATTCCCTTTTCTGAACATCCTGCCACGAACTTAGTATGAATTCTAGTCTTTTCCTCTGCACCTTTTCCTGTTCCTTTCTTTGTTAATAGTTTGCGTAAAAGATTACCCTCGTCCAAGGAAATGTCTTTTCCCAGTCGGTGGGCAAGCAAAGCAATCTGCTCTTGGAAAATCAAAAACCCATAAGTTTCTTCCGTCACTTCTTGTATGATTGGGTGAGGATATTTTATGTATTGTGGACTTTCTTTTGCCTCTACATAATCTCTATCGACCTTTGCGCCTAACGGTCCTGGTCTAAAGATGGAAGTGATCGCCGCGATATCGACCAAACTTGTTGGCTTGGCTTTTTTACAAAAGCCCTGTGCTCCTGGTTCTGTGAATTGAAAGACACCAGCCCATTTACCTTTATGGAAAATGTTTTTATAAATATCCTGATTATCAAAGTCTAGTTTATCAGGATGCAAGTGCTCATCATAGAAATTCTTAATCTCTACAAACGAGGGATCTGTAATCCCTTTGTGCCTCTCTAGAACTTTGCCAATGGCATCTTCAATCATTCTAAGAGTGCTCAAGCCAAGAATGTCAAATTTGATAAAGCCCATTGGTTCAAGATGCCTGACGTTTTGTCCTTCGGTCCAAGGTGTTTGTCTTACTCCACCACTATAGATCAAGGGCATATATTTATTTAAGTTCTCTCCGACTACAAGACCACCGGCATGGCGCGAACAAGATCTAACCTGTCCAACTAGAGTGCGGACATGTGTTTCTACTTCGGGATAATCTCTAAGGAATTGTTGCAGCGTCGTGCTATACTTCATCACTTCATCAAAAGTCGGAGCGTAGACACCTGTCTTTATACCATGATCCCTTTTGGCTGGTCCTATGGATTCGCCAACCATTTTGCTTGTAACTTTATTGACTTCTTGAAAGGGCACTTTATAAAGTTTAGAAATGTCTTTTATGAGTGACCGTAGTTGTAGCGTGTTCCAGTTAGAGATCGGAACTACATTATCTTCGCCCCATTCCTTGACTAACATTTCCTTCAACACAAACGGATCTGACACATCATAATCAATGTCTGGATAATCTGTTGCGTCTGCTCTCAAGAACCTAGAAAATAATAGCCCATACTTAATAGGATCTACTTGTGTAATGCCCAAAGCATACGCAACCAATGATCCACCGGCTGAACCTCGCGATGGTCCCGTTAACTGTGTTGCTGTAGCTTTGTCAGCAATCGCTTTCATTGTTAAAAAATATCTGCTAAAGCCGCGATCTTTGATTACCTCTAGTTCATGCTTGAGGCGATCAAGATATTCTTGACTGTGTTTGGTTTGCGATTGCAAGCCATTGGATGCAGCAACACTCAATGCGGTATCTTCATCTAGTCCATCGGGTATAACAAAAGATGGGAGCCTAACTGTATTGTCTGGATAAAACTTTTCAATTCTGTTGTGAGCTATATCATAAGTTCGCTCAATAGATTCCATAATCAGATCGTCATCATATTTCTCACCCAACTCTGACGAATACTTTTTATAGGATTCCCACATTTGATCTCCGTTTTTAGGATATAGTTCGTGAGGAACCTGCTCTAGTGATTCTGGCATGTCGCCATGAAATGCCGCCAAGCCTGGGTGGAGTCTCTTATATAATTCACGATCTTTCCACACTTCGGGATTGTAAAAGTGGCTGTCGCAAGTGGAAATGAGTTCCACTCCATATTCTTTTGCAACCTGAATAACAAAATGATTAAGATTGTGTTGGTCTTGATCGCTCCACCACTGAAGTTCACCATACCATCTATCTCCCAAAATACCTAACATATTCTCGGTTGTTGTTCGCATAGCCTCTAGTATCTTTTCATCACCGTCATCTTTATTTTTCCAATAATCTGTAGCATAAACTCCACCTAAACACGCACTAGATGCGATGACGCCCTCGCCATGTTCGCGGAGCATTTCTAAATCAATTCTTGGGAACCGATAAAAGTTTCCTGGCTTATAAGATTGAGACACCAACTTGAATATATTATTTAATCCAGTTTGGTTTTGGGCTAGAAGAACCAAGTGAGAGCGACGATTGATTCCGTCTTTAACTTTCTTTGAAGACACTTCGTTTTCTACAGCAAACCCAGTATTGGCTTTTTCTTTTTTTCTTTTCTTATCCGCTTTTGCTTCTTCGTTGAGAACTTCCCATTCTTTAATCGAGGGGATGAAATATGCCTCACACCCATAAATCGGTTTAAAGTTCTTGCCTTCTTTTTCCATTGACTTGGCATGAAGAACCTGATAGGCTAGTCCATTACAATTGCCATGATCCGTAAGGGCAAGCGCATCCATCCCGTTTTCATAGGCAAAGTCCATATGTTGCTGCGGGTAGCCGATGGCATCGAAAGGCGAACCAGCAGTGGAATGGGCGTGAAGACCGACAAAAGGTATGGAGGACTTATTCATATTTACAATGATATAGGAATAATAAAAGGTTGTCAAGGTATTTTTTCCACCACCTCCAACTATTTAGGGGTGAATATTTATTTAAAGTATGGGAGTATATTAGATGGCAGGATTTAATGAAGGAAGAAGTGTACCAGGAGGTTTCGGTGTATCAGGATCGTCGGGCTCCGTACAATTCAAACAAGGTGCAACTTTTGGTGGTGATAATGAATTCCATTACAACCCCGACACAGATACCTTAACCATTACGGGCACTGTATCTGCCAGTGCGTTTCTCGGTGATGGCTCTGGCTTGACTGGGGTGGGTGGCGGCTCACCTGGAACTCCTCTAAACTCTATTCAGTTTAATGATGCCTCAAGTTTTGGTGGAGATGCGGATCTTACTTGGACTACAAATAAACTTGCTCTAACTGGTGCGATGAATTTATCTGGATCTACCGCAGTTGGCACAAGTCCCTTTACAGTCGTAGGAGCAAGTGGAGTCGATAATGGTGGTCCTGTAATATTTACAAAAAACACCAGTTCTTTTGGTGATGATTGGGAATCGCCAATCTCTGGTACATTCATCATTTCTGATGATATAGGTGCATCTGGTGTTGGTTATAATGGGGCAGCAGTAATGTATGTTCACTCGCGAGATAGTTTAGCCGCTATTGGATTTAAAAATGAAGACACATTGGTAGGTGGGGAGCAATCAAACAGGGTTACAAGCACAGCCGTTAAAGGTGTATGGCTTGGTCTTCAAGGAAACATTCTACAACTTCAAAATAACATTGGAGACACAATTATACGAGCAGGAGATGTTGGTGTCGGTGGAGAAAACGAAATCATAGTTAGTCGTTATGGCACCACGATTGGCAATCATGTGGACGATGTTCACCAAGTTTCAGGAACATTGGATGTTTCGGGATCTGTTAAAGCAAATATGATGTCCACCACTGTATTGACAGAAACCATCAATACAGATACAGAAGCCGATTGTAGTTCTTATAATGTTTTTAAATATACCATAGATGCCACCCTTGATATAACCGGAAGCAATCCAGTTGCAGGTGCCTCTTATTTATTTATTTTGACTCAGGGTGCGGGCGCACCTTATACAGTAAATTGGGATGGTTTTAAATGGCCTAACGGGGGGACGCTTCCCGTTCTTTCTACTGGCGCTGGCGAGATTGATGTTGTTTCAGGAATTTCAGATGGAACATTTATTTATGCCGACATTACTAAAAACTTTATCTAGGAGTAATAAGTCTCTGGCTAAATCAAATAGCCAACGATGCCAGCCAAGACAATTGTAAAAGAAATCAACACAGGAACCCAAGGATTCTTTTTTTCTAATTCGTTTGTGAGCAATTGAATATTTGTTTTATGCTGAATTAAGATTGTTTCTATTTTCTTAAACTGTTTGTTGATCGCCGCATAGTCAACTTCAACTTGAGCTTCTTTAAGTTCCTCGAATTTTAAATCGAGAAGATTCGTTGCTTCTGTTAAGGCTCGGTGAGCCCCTAATGATAAAAGGGCTTGGTTATCCTGAAGGCACTCAATCTTCTCTTTTAGATTTTCTAAAGGTCGGGCAGACAGTTCGAGTGATTCCTCAACACACGTCACGATATCAGTGGTTGTCTCTCGTGAAGTGACACCAACTCGCTCTTTTAGTTCTTTGAGATCTTCGCTAAATTGATTGTTGTGTTCTTTTAGTTCATCAAAACTTTTCTTTAGTGTGTCGAAAATTTCCTGACTATCATTATCTTTAGGTTTTTCTACTGAAGGTTTGCGCGTCTGTTTTTTAAAGTCTCGTTCAAATCCACCTAACGGCATTATCCAACCCCAATAGAGCCGGACCAGTTTCCAACAAGTTCACCAGATCCGATACTTGTTTCACCAGCAATTACTGAAGCCGTGGCGTTCAAAACGCTTGCAACGTCGTCCACTCTCAAAAAAACAGCATTCACTCTCCAATCCGCAGAAAAAGATTCATCTTGCTCAAGAATAAAATAATTAGAAGCAGCAATTCCCAGTTCAGAAAACCCAACGCGCATCTTTACATTGGTTGCCGTAGGATCAATTGTATTTTTAACCGTTATAAATTTAGTAACAGATGGGAAAGAGATTTGAACTACAGCCCCACCAGCCGGTACATTGATTGAAGAAGATAAATACGGCCGACTGCTTGCTTGATAAGCCCCCACACTTCCTAATCCGTCACGATATTTATAATTTGCCATATTTGTTACTCCTCACCCCTATAAATAGTTTATTCTTCACCATCTAGTCCAATTTTCTTCCACGTTCGGTACTTCAGCATATCTGATTTAGGTCGTTTCATTTTTTTTCTTTCCTCCGAGGCTAAATATTTACAATAACCTTCCCATGTGCTTATGTCATAATACCATTCCATCTCAATCCAAGTGGTTGGTTTTTGAGTATCAATGGCTTCAAAAATATCTTTGAGATCAAAATATCTTCCTGAGTGTCTTTCTGCAAACGGTAGTTTGTTGATGGGATATTTTCCATCTCTCAGTGGAGAGTTAGGATCAAATTCTCCTGTAGCTTTTTTCCAGAACAATTGTGAAAATCTTGTCACTTCACTTGCATCAAATGCAAAACCAATATATTCGTTATCGATCACTGAATTACCTTCTGGTGTGGTTAGCAAAAAGTTTCCTGGTCTGGATATTGTTTCTCTCCATTTGCGTATGTGTTGTGATGGAAACACTCCATAAGAAAACGCTACATAATATTTATCTGGTGTTACCCATTTAGATAATTGATAGCAAGTTTTGTGAGCCACTTTTGCGCCGTAGATAATGCTCCACACCAATGATTCTTTTTTCCTCTGATCTTTGGGGTGTATCTCAACATAATAAATAGGAATTGCTTTTTTACTTTCACTTGGGAAGGTGTCAAACTTTCTTCCAATCCAAGCAGGATCTTCAACCATCTCTCCTAGTCTGTGTTTTATTAGTGGTTGCATTTTAGAATCGCATACAATCCAAATAGTTTCGCACCCTGCGGTGGCGCATTCCAACACGGCTCGCTCGACTGCTAAAAAGTTTTGTGCTATGGGTTGAAGGCAATCGTGCCAAGGTAAATTATAATCCAAACGCTGCCCGGACACAGGAACAATGCCAGCAAGATGAAACGAATTAATGTTAACGATGTTTTCTTCACTGGAATATTCTTGCGACATAAGATTCTACTAATGGATTTTTATTTATTATATCATCAAACGAATCAACATTAAATTTTAATGTATCTGTTGAATCGTAAAGTGTTTTACCGAGGGGCTGGATCTCTCGAATAGAGTTCTCTATCCTTACCGCATAATATTTATAACGACTTTTGTTTAGCATGTCGCGGCCATTCCTTGCCCCGCGAATGCCAGCACCCTTCATCATCTTGAGTGTTTTGAAGCGAGCATTGATATCAGAATAATCAAAAGAGTTGAGTTGCTTCTCTGTAAGACAAGAAATAGATACAGCATCTTTATACACTTGGTTGCCGTCAACTCTATCGGTGGGATAGAAAAGTATTTCACTAACGAATTCTGTGTTATCTTGTATATAATCGTATTCATGTTTCATTCCGCTTCGTACATCAAACCAATCATAAACTTTATATTTCTTTTCTGGAAGTTGTGCGGGGGTTGGCAAACCAGAAACTCCGTCGTCGGTAAAGATAATCAACTCCTCAAAGTTTATCTTTGCCATGCGAGCTTTGTGAGTAAAGACTTTAAGTTCTTTATCCCCTACCTTAATTGAAGATGCTTTATCCGCTACAGGGTTTAGTCCAGATAGAGTTAAGTAAAAATATAGTTTTTCCCATAATATATCTTTGTAGCTTCCAATAACTTTATGTGAAGTTGGGCTCACCAGAGTGTGGGAATTATTTTCTAAGCCAAAGAAAGATAAATCTTGCTCGGCACTAAAATGATCAAAGCGGTGGGGAGGATCTATATTTACATAAACAAAAGGAACATTGTTTAAAAAAGAATAAAGAAGGGCATTGAGAGAGGAGCCAATTACAATCTTTTCATACTTGAAGCTGATGTCCCGAATGGTAGAGTGCATGTAGGTTGTATTATTCTGACAACGGCAACTGCACTTGATGAGGGAAATGAGGCGCGTTAGATTTGGAACCCTTGGCTCTGTTATCCTCCTTCTTCATCAGTTCTCCATTGGCTAAAGTGGTAGGGCCGCCGTCGTCAACTGATATCATATGATCACCTTCATATTTGCCCATATATAAATCCAACACAGGAATGTTGGCACCAGTGCGATCCCTCGCATCTTGAAGGGTGTAGAGCTTTTTCTTGTCTTCAAAAGTATAAGTATCTTGATGAGTGCGACGGCGCTTTACGATACCAGCCTTCTCAAGATCAGGAAGCTCTAGCTTTAGTGCCTCCCCAAACACATACCTAATTTTATTATAAAAAACGGCGTTCTGGGCTCTCGACATCCAATTCGTGTAAGCCTTCTCCTGTTCTTCTCCTGTTGCTACGGTGTCTGATACAGTGGTGAAATAGGCATCTTGCTCTAAAAACCAAGTATAAAAACCCTGGGCGTCAGATATCGCATAGCCACATTCTTCCTCAAGATAACCGATTACATCACCCAAAGCCAAAAATTGACTTGGGGTGAGCATTTTCTTTTGCTTTCCTACTGCGGCCGCTATAGCGGTCATCTCACGAAGGATGTTTTTTACTTTCGCTTTTACAGAAGCATCGAGATCGGTTTCTTCTTCATACATTTTGTCAAGCCCTTGCCACTTGAGGGTACTCGAAAAGTTACTCTTTATTTTCAAGCACATCCTGGCTACCAGTTCTTCGTGATGCCGCTGATCAAGTTTGGCGTTACTAGCAAATAGATTTTCAAATAATCGATAACTCATTTTCTTCCTTTCCTACGTTAGCTATATCGCGAATAAATGCCGACAACAATGTTGGCATCGCTTGACGATGTTCTTGTTTGTTTAGTTTTTCCGACATATTGAGGTGTCGAAAAAGATGACACATATCCCTATATGAAATCCGTCGCAAAGTAACCACTGTGATCTTCTCTTTATAGAGAATGTCTTTTTGCTGGTGGCGATCAAAATCATCTAATGTTTTAGTGACTCTGGTGCCGGGTTCGCATAGTTTCATCTTCTTTCGTAGGAAGTTATAAATCGAACTTGAGGTGTTGTGCCCGTCAATATTGATGAATTTTTTCCCCGCCTTTTGTGCTTTTAAAAAATATGCTTCCGAGTCTTTATCTCCTATTTCGCGAGCAAACCTTAAACACTCATTGACATCGGCACGAACAATTATATTGCAAGTGCGCCCTGCTAAAAAACTCCCCATATAGAATTCTGACTGTTCAAGTGACCAGCCAGATCCTTGTTCTATCCCCCCTCGTCTTTGAAACGAAGGATCTAAAAGGGTATCTAAGTATTCTTCAGCCAAAGAATCAAGCGCATATTTTTCTGGCTTGGGATCATAGGCTTCTAGCATTGTTGTAATTTCTTAATCATGTCTCTAGAGTATCATCTTTAATATCGCATTTCAAGCTAAATCGACAGAGAACCCAATTTTTTTTGGATCTGTTCAGCCATCTTTAAATTAAGAAGTGTGACCTCTTTCATTTCCACCATAATGAATTCACGGTTTTCATCATAAGCACCTTCAGTCATTATACGAATACCTTCTGAGCGAGCACACATTTTTACAAAATCATCGTGAATAAAAGAAATCATTTCTTGCTTTATTGGATCATCTCCGCACAACGCGGTGGCTTCAGCCAACTTTGCGCTTGCATCTAAATAATCTGTAGTTATCTGTATGAAACTATTCTCAAACATTTCCATCATTTCTTGTTCTTTATCTTCCACATTAACCTCGAATTTTACTTTCAGCCAATTTAAGATAGTATTGTTTTTTCATCGCTTCTGTTTTTGATTTAGGTCGGAAGGCACTCCACTTATCATACATTTCTTTAAATTGAGTTTTCTTATTATCAATCATAGACCAATATTCGGCTTCGGCATCTTCAACGACACCGAGTTCTGTATATCCCTTGTCACCACCAGCCCAAACGTCTTTGATAGGTTCTCCGGTATTAGTGTAGAGGCGAATAGAATATTCTTCTGGATTGTCTAGATCTGGACCTCCATAAAGAAATGAATCTTGTTCATAATCCGCCGCTAGAGTCCGCGCTGTGTCAAAAAGACTTTTTCCGCTTGGGGGTACATCACCTCTCGGTTCTTCATAAGCTAAAACAGAATATTCTTCTACCACCTCACCTTCTGCTCCACCTTCTTTGTACCCGCTTCGGCGCATATCTACCCAAGGGAACCCAGACGCTTTAAGACGTGCTTTGAGCATATCTTGGTTGTCATTATTTTGGGCGCGTTGGGCATCTTGTTCTGCTGGTGATAAATCTTTATCTACGCCGCGAAATGCGGTCAGCATGGCAAACGGAACATTTTTATTCTCAATTTTATCCTTTACTCGTGATAAAGCAGTTTCGTTAAGTTGCTGTTTTGTTGGCTTCTCTAGCACTAGAGAGCCGTGGTCCGATAACGCATCGGTAGCCTCCGCAATCATTTTTTTTAAATCTGTTAAAGTTATTTTTTTCATATTTATTCCTTATTCATCAATCACGCCGACAACATAATTTTGATGAATGATGTTAAACGTGTTATCCTCAATTTTTATTTCTTCGATCATGGACTTATCTACAACCAGCGAAGCATTTCCGCTATTCTTTGCAGAGGTGGTAAATACGTCGTCCATCGTTCCTCTTTGTGTTGCCCAAGTGGGCTGATCGGGATTAAGATCTCTTAAGAACAAATCGCAATCTTTCGCCGCGCAGACAAACTTAACTAAACCGTATCTTTCCTGTTCGCCGAGGCTAGCGCCATCAGGAATCAGAACAGGGCTCAAATCTGGTTTTTTTACCTGCGGTATTTTTTGGACAAGTAAATGTTTGTTAAACGGCTTGAACTTACACACCGGGCATTTCCTTCTTTACGATTTCCATAAAAGTGCCTAGGTCGTCTAAATCTACCTTTGTCTTCACAGCGTTATAGGCTTTTTTGACTAATGAAATCTCATTATTAGTAAGCCATTGGTTTTCAATATATTCCGTGCGCAAGTCCTTACGCTGATCTTGAAAGGGCTGGATTGCTCCGTCGATGGCGCGATAAGATTTGATGAGATCTGTTACGCGCTTTTTCTTTTCTTCTGTAATCGTTATTGTTGCCATTTTATTTCCTTTTGTGTTTAGATAAATTTAACTTCACATGCGCCACCGGCACATGCTACTTCACCAGACAAATTAGTATTGTCATCCACTTCTATAATCTTGGTTAAGTCAATCTCCTTTAATGAATCGATCATACTATTATATGTAGCCTCATCACAGTCTTCAAATGGTGCCTGGACATAGTTCCCGCCGCTAAACGGAAGAACAGATAGTCCATTATAAAATTCACGATTCTTCCACATCCATTCGCCCACCTCATCCCATTCATGATCTTTGATAGAAACTGTAGCACTAATGTTATGGGTATTGTTTCCTGAATTGTGACCCGGACGAATCCATTTCTCTGAAAATCCTTTCACTCGTTGCAAGAGTTGTAGGGCCGTTTCATCACGTAAGATTGCACCTTCGGGGGCTTTTTGAGGGACCGAAATCACGGCTGTGTCGTGTGGTCTGAAATATTCATCCTCTACTAACTCTGGATGATTGGCTGACAGGTAATGATAAATATCTTCGTTCTTTCCTACACGCAAGCGACGAATATAATAATCACTATGCCATGCGTGTATCCCACTAGAACAGCCAAGCACAATAGAAGAAGTTCCGGCTGGCTTGATGGTGGTTACTCTTGCGGCGGATCGAATACCAATCAACTCGGCAACTTTTTTGTTTTCCTCTACTGCAATTTGTGCAGCTTCTTCAAGATCAAATTCCTGTACTTTGCCAGAGCCGACGCCGGTCATACTCACTCCAACTAATGCTTCGCGCTCGGTGGTGCGTTGCCAAACAGATCTCAAATAATGAAACTGTGTATATCCAGCCTGAAGTGTTCCCAAGAAAGATGCGGCTCGCACTCGCTCATTTAGATCTTCTTGACTGGTTACATCGGAAACATTTACTTCACATAAGTTACAGAACTGAAAAGGTCGTAAGGCGATTTCACAGCACGGGTTAGTTCCCCAATCCTTATCATTAGTAAAATAAATTCCTGGTTCTCCTGAGTTAGAAAGCTGAATGCGTTGCCATAGTTCTTTAAAAAATTTCTTTCGTATGCGATGTCTTACGAGAGAGGCACTGTTGTTCGCTCTCGCCCGTTGGGGATTTGTTTCCCACCAACTACCAGACTTACAAGAAATCATTTCTTTATCGTCCGCTGAAAACAAACTAATAAGAGCAGCCCTTCGGATACCACCAGCAAGAACTGCATCAGCGATGTGGCAAACAATATCATGGACTTCAATCGGCTCCAATTGATCACCGTCGTTCTTTTCGTTTAAGATGCCCTTGAGTTGACGAATACAAGTCTTTAACGGTTCGGGACCAGGAGCTTTGCCACCAGAAGTTACAAGCTTTGCACCCTTGGATCTAATATCGCTAAAGTCAAAATCTATTGTGGAGGTTCCCTCAAAATAAGAGCGCATCAATACTTTAACAGCATCAGCCCATCCCTCGATAGAGTCACCAACTAAAAAACGGCGCTTACGATCTTCTCGGGGCTTGCGGATCTCTGGTAGCTTTTCTACATGATGTTTTTGTACTGAAAAGCCAACACCAGTTCCGCCTAAAAGCAAAAAAAGAATTTCACTAAAAGCTCGCCAATCATCGACAGGCAAATAGCCACAGTTATAAATACGGTTAGGGCTAATTTCAATTGACTTCCCCGCGAACTGCATTGAACGCATAGAGGGAAGAACCTTCCTGTCTTCCACATATTTGTATGCCGCATCTATTTCTCCATTAAGCATCGTATATTTTTTCCGATGCATTTCTTTATTTCTTCCAACAAGTTCCTTCCAGTTTTCTCTACGATTTTTTTCCTCCATATGTTTCGCATATTTCATAAAGACAGTTATGTCTGATAAGATCTTGCTTGAAATGTCCATTTTTAATTCGTCCCCTTTATTAGTTTTTTGTATTTGTCTAGCATAAATTTAACTTGTTCTTCATTTGAAAGTGCCGGTGATGATGCCGCATCATTTTCATATTTACCCAACACCTTAATATCGACATTTGCGGGGTCCATAAAGATAGAGAACACCAAGCCGTCAGCACCATTTCTATTCTTGGCAATATAAATTCTTCCACCATTTGTTTGCTTATCCTCTGATGTTCTTGAAACAGAAAAGATAAAGTCCGCGATGAAGCATTTATTGAAAGCCTCAGATATTGCTTGCATGGTGATAATTTCTTGGTTGAGCCCTGTTCGGTTAGTTTGAGAAGCTGTCCACCCAACACAATTATTTTCTTGCATAAGTGCGCGGAGGTCTTCATAGATCGTTTCTAGTTCTTCTCTCTTTTCTTTACGCGCAGACAATGTGCGTAACAGATCCGCATAATCAACAATAATCATGTCTGGAATAGTGCCTTGTTGTTTAAGTTTTTCCAGATGAGCGCGAATTGTATTGGTGGTAGCTGTTTTCGTGGGATACTCTTTTATAATCAAGCTTCCATCTAAACCATCTAAAGTTTTCTTGATGTCCACTTTACGATCCTTGACTTCGTTCAAGCGAATTCCTGTGATACATGAATCATAACGACCAGCGATGACAGTATCACCCAACTCAAGCGTGTAATGCACCACGGTCATTCCGGCTTTCACGGCAGTCGCGCCAAGATGAACTAAGACCATTGACTTTCCCACACCAGTAGGAGCGATTACGACACCCAATTCTTTGCGACCACCACCACCCCCGGTGATCTGATCTACTTTTTCCCATCCCGTCGTGATTGTTTCGCGGGTACTAAGTTCAAATCTTTTTTCAAAATCTTTGATATAATCGTAACCAAAATCTGCATTTGCACCAGCCTTCAACGCATCATTTATGAGTACAGAAATCTCATCAAAAGAGCATTTTTGGAGGAGTGTAGATGATTTTATCATCGCCTCTCGTAACTTCTGCTTGCGGCAGAATTCCAAAGCAGTGTCTTTGACAAATTCCGCCTCACGCAAGATCGTAATATCTGATAAGACGTGTGCAAAATATTCTCTTATTTGCTTCTGAAGCGTTTCGTTCTCATCTTCTATTTGAGATCTAATAATGGTCTTCATTATTTCAGTGGATGGCTGTGATCCATATTTTGTTTTGTAGTTAAATATTTTTTGAACAAAAACTTGCAGATGTTTGAATTCTAAAAACTCAACATCCAATACTTCTACCATCCGATCAGCAAAGACGCGATCATCTAATATAAGAAAGGCTAGTTTTTCCTGAAAGGATTTACCATATTTTGAGAAAGAAGGCGTGTCGGTTTTTAAATTCATTATAAGTCTCGATTCCTGAATATTCTGTAAGTTTATAAGAGTGGTTCAAAAGTGTCAAGTCTTATTAAGTGCCACGGAGTAAATAGTCTCGGTGGTCCGCAAGAAACGATCTAAATTTCTGAAATAATGGATTCCAGTTGTATTCATGTATGCCATCAGTCGCCATCATTTTTAACACTTCGGTTCTATTGAGGGTAGGGACAAACTGTTCCACTGTGTCTTTTATATGTAGTGAATTTTTAACAGAAATGGAGGGAGAATAAAGTTGCATTAATTTATAATTTAGTTCCACCTTTTTCTTCTCCTTTAAAATATCTTTATATAATTTGAGCCCAGTCTCGTCACTTCTGCAATACTTGAACACCTCGTCGGGAGTATAAGATTTTTCTTCCCGCAAGAAACTTAATTTTTTAGATATTGTCTTCATGCCCGCTCCCTTTATGCCCGGTAAGTTATCAGACTTGTCACCATCAATGGCTCGGGCAAGCGCGAAATTGTTAGGATGAATATCAAACTCCTCAAGGATTCGATTCTTGTTTAAGAAGATGTCCTTGATCGGTTTATACACCAGCGTCTTGTCGTCACACAGTTGATAAAAATCTTTGTCCATAGACACAATAATCTTTATTTCTTCTTTGAGTGAAGGCATATGACAAATGTATCCTATCACATCATCAGCCTCAATGTCTTCTACCATCAATTGTGCGACGGGCATCTTGTTAAGGTACTCAATGGTGCGCTTCATTTGATCATAACGATTTTGTGTTTCTTCTAGAGCGTCCATACCGCTATAAGCTCGGTTTAGATTGAGCGGCTTGCGTCCTTCTTTGTATTGCTTCGCCAAGGTTCTGCGCTTTGCGCTGCCACCTCCACCATCCCAAACAACAATTATCTTATCTGGATTTATCTCTCGTGCTGTCTTTTGTAAGGACATCAAGAAACCTTTCGTTCCACCAATGGGTGATCCCGTCGCACTAATGCTAGGGTTCATAACATAGTTGCGAATGAATGTATTCATCGCGTCAATGATTAAGATTTTATTCGCCATCGCGCTTCGACCTTGTTGAAATTATCGGGGAAATGCTTCTTTAGAAACCTAAGCATCTGACCCGTGTTACGACTCACTGCTTGTACGTTAAGAGCAGAGTTCTCTGTATTATAAGAAAAAACCATCTGTTTGTTGAGAGTGAGGAAGGAGCCATCCATAAAATATAGCCTGATCATACTATGCTTGTCCCATAAATTTGGCGCAAATGGGCCGGGACACAATTCTTTCACCTTATTTAGTAGATCTTTCTTCTCCTTCATTTCACGCCAAACTTCTTGCTCTACTCTGCGCGTGTTATGTTCAAGGAGAGCATCCGTTTTCTCTATCCGTCGTTGCTTGGTTCTGTCATCGAGAACAAATTTTGCCCAACTAGGAATGGTCATTTTGCTTTACCCCCTCAACATCATCACCATAAAAGTCTTCTGACTTGCCGGTCTTGGTTTCAAATTTACGAATGACTTCTTCATCCATAATCTTATAAACAAGTTTGGCAAACTTTTCGTCGGTCTGCATTAGCTTAGGGAAGGTTGCGCCTTGGAATTTCTTATCGTATCCATCAAGCGTAAACCACGCTCCACTATTCTTTAACTTGTCCGATGTTTTGATCGCAGTCAACAAGGATTCATCATTGAGGATACCAACATCCTCGCCTCCCCATAGAATTTTAAAGTTACAGATGCGACCCTGTGTTCCAAACTTGGATTTCTCTAGCTTGGCTTTCACTTCGCTGCCGATTCTGAACCCTGCTTCATCTTCTACAAAGGTCTTCTTTCCTTTTAGACCCGTGAGCCATATTCTTAATGAATAGGCATAAATCATAGCCTTGCCACCAGGAGTAAACCAAGGTTGTGAAAGCATCATCATTGGGTTAGTGACATTGATATTTGTTTTAAGTTGGTTCAACACCAACAAGGTTGATTGTGTTCTAGACAAGGACACCACCAATTTCTTCATACCCAAAGATAGGACACGAGGCATTTGTGCCATAGAAGATTGGGGATTGAAATCCTTTTCCAGATCCGCACGACATGGAGTCATCGCGAGTGAGTCAATAATAAATAAGAAACGAGTGTCGGGATCACCAGCCATAACGGTTTCCATTGATTCCAATACCTGCTCAATATCATCAGGCTGGATTATGATAACACTATCCTCGCCATCTACAGTGCAACCAAGTTTCTCTAAAAACTCTTTGCTCATTGTAGATTCAGAATCAAAGTAGAGAACTTTAATATTCTTCTTCTGTGCTTCCCTCGCTACTTGTCCTGCCATATAAGACTTGCCTGAACTTTCTAAGCCAGCGATCTCGGTGCAGCGACCAACTGGGATACCTGCGAGTTGACCACGACAGGTAATGGAGTCGAGCCATCGTGAGCCTGTGGAGATCCAATCCTTTACATCAGCCGGATTCTCTTGATCGCCAGTAAACGCAATTGTTCTTCCCGCTTTTTTATTTATTAGTTTTAAAATATCTTTCGATGATAAGTTTCCGTTGCTCATAATCATGCCCTCTCCTACAAAAAAGAAAGCCCCGTGGCTCGATGAACAAACCAATAAACAAAAAAGTCACGGGGCTTTCAAAACCACTTAGGTTTTTTTAACTACGCTGATAATTCCCGAATGGCATCATCAACGCCGGAGGGTGCGGTGGCGCTAACAGCTTCCATCGTCCCGCCCGAAGGATCAAGATACGATTCCAAAATCGCCTGAACTTCAGCAGTGCTTTTCTTAGCAAACAAAGCATCAATATCAGGAATTGAATCCAAAAGAGATTTGATCTCTCCTTTAGGAGCAAGCGCAGATGACTTGCGTTTTGGAACCAAATTGGTCTGCGGAAATGCACCCTTAGTTTTCGGCAAAGTGTAAGTCAATGTAAAATCAACTCCCGTCTGTACCTCAGTGATATCACCGTAATCAGGATTCAAGACATAACCAAGCAACGCTTCGTAAATTGTCTTTCCGTAACCCCAGATGCGAACACCCGCTTCTTCTTCACCACGCACAATTACGGGTGAGAAAAATCTCTGACGAACAAAAAGGCTCTTTGCCATTTTTTTGCTCTCATCAGTTCCCTCTTGCCATAGTTGTGAAGCGAATTCACAAACCGGACAACCGTCACCAAACTGCCGCTTGGGACACAACACACCACCACGAACATTATCACCTAAGTTATAATGAAAGTGGAAAACCTTGAACGGATCTCCATCCTCAGTTGGTACAAGTCGAATCTCTTGATCCCCCTCGGTTGGTCGCCAAAAAGCATTATCGCTTTTCTTTCCACCCGATTCGGATTCCTGTAGTTTCGCTCGCATCTTTGCTAAATCTAATGCCATTTTATTTTATCTCCTTAAGGTGAGGTCGGCAAATCTTCCGACCCCCCAATTGTTTTTGTTTGCCCTTGAATGGCTGAAGTATGCGCGACACAATAAATGTAATCTTCATCATAATCAGTTTCAAAGATTCCGTATGAAACCCGCACATCGGCTTCCATTTTTCTCTTAAGAGAATTCTTTATCTCTCCGAACAAATTGTTTTCTGTTTCCAGTTTCATCTTGTTACAAGCATAATAGTATACCCGATCACTCACGTTGTCAAGAGAAAAAAACATCTTATCTACATTTTTTTTTGGTTCCACAAATCCAATAGTAGAAATGCGGGTTCCAATAGGTAAAGAAGAAAAGGTGTCGGTTACTGAAGGGATATGATTGAATACATTAATCATATGTAATGAAGACACAATCGCTTCATTAAGATTAATATAGTGATTCTTGAGCGACGTAGGAGGTATTGCTTTTTCTACTAAAACATTGTCCACAAGATAGAGGCGATCAAAAATACCAGACCTAGCATACTCTTGCAAAACATTGAAGACCAAGTTATTAATTAACTTTCCCTCGGCTGCTAAAAAATCTTCTTCGGGCTTTATATATAGCACACTAATGTTGCAGTGCCGAAGGGATTCTAAAAGCGATAGTGATGCAAGTGAAGATTTCCCACCACCACCAACAACGAATAGAATATCGCCACTCACTCCTTCAAAAAATTTAGACGCATCGGGGCAGTTCTTTTCATAATCTTCAATGTTTTGACCCTCTTTTAAACTAAACGTATTCGCACTAGGCGACAAGCCTATGTCTATTTTATATGCCTTATATTGAGAATATTCACCAAAGCTATCTGCGATGGCGCAACCTGCTTTGCCTAGTCCGATTACTGTATCCATTTACTTCTCTTTGGTTTCGCCGTATGATACCAGTTCAAACGCGGGGCTATTGCGATATCGCCCAACATGATTGGAAACCTTCTCGTTGAGCACAATCATTATTGCTTCTGGATCAGTGCTCACTAATGTAACTTCTTCGCCGTTTTCTATATAAACTAATTTATATTTCTTGCTCATTCCGAAACCTCTTGTAAAACATAACGCCTCCAAAATCCTCCGCGTTTGCGGTTTTTGATAATCCGTGCCCCTTCAAGATCCCATTTATTTATTTCAGCAATTGATAAAAGAACTTCCTGAATGTCCGCCAGTTCTTCTACGCATGGCTCCTCAAGAAACTCTTGAACTTCTTCTGTGAGTTTGTCCTTGAGTCGTTGTTGGTAGTCGTCATTCACGGCTACATAGATTTTACATTTCTTTCCCTGATCATTAATAATCTGTGGGATCTTATCTCTCACAAGTTTGTTATATTTTTTAGTTGTCATCTAAACCTCTTTAAATTTCCAAAGTGTGTTCCAAGGCTGGTGTTCACTTTAAACTTTCCTAAATCCGTATCACCGAATTCTTTAATTATATCATCGATAAGATCTTTGTCTTCCCGATGAAAGTCAATTACCATGCTATCGTGAATGAGCCCCATTGTAAAGGACTTTTTATTTTCTAATAATTTATTTACTGCGATTGCTCTCCTTAAGAATGTATCCGAAGTGGTGCTTTGTATAACTGCATTGAGAGCATGGAACTCATCGGCTATAATCTTTCGACCAAACGGATTGGTGACGACGCTTCCGTCCCAATATTTATTTAATACTTTTCTTTTGTCATAGTGTTTTTCTACTTGGGGAATGCCCAAAGAAGCACCCAAAGGACCATAGAGCCATCCAAAGATTTTGCGCTTAATATCATCACGGCTCAACTTGTGATCCGATAACCTATTAAAAATTGATCCATGCCAATCATGTATGTCTTGCTGTGGTTGCTCTTGATCGTTCAGCGCAAGAAGACAGCGCAACTCCGCCGCATTAAAATCCAATTCGATAAACCAAGTATTCGTTGGCTTAACCACTCGCCGGTAATCTTTACTCATTGTAAGTAAAGGAAAAGAATTTTTGTGTGTGGTTAAGCGGCCAGTAATCGTACCGAACATATTGTAGTCAATAAATGGTCTTACCGCATTTAGCTTGGAATAAAAACTTCTAGTTTTAGTTTCGTGAAGTTTGTCAACAATTTCCTTGGGCTCAATTAATAATTTATGATCTCGGATATCAGTTAATAATTCCGACAACTCAACTAAAAAATTATAGTCTTCTGGTTCCGGGGTAGTAGACAATACATGCTTTGTTATTTGACTCTTGAGGTTAAAATATTCAATTACAAAACTGTGTGGAACTAAATCATAAAAACATTCCTCATCCAGTTCGCAAAAACCAGTCTGGAAAGATTTAATATAAGCCGAGTATTTTTTCTTAATGGTGGACCATTCTTTTTTTAATTCATCGGGGCAACACTCGTCAAGGGTTTTTGATTGAGCGTACAGGGATGCATATTTAATATCATAGCCCTTTAGGGTTGAATGATATGCCCAAGTCTTTCTTAATTTATCATAATCAGGTTGAGTAATGATTTCGTTTTCCGAATATATGTTTTGGCATTTTTGTTTCTGATCAATTATTTCGAAAAGCACTCCAACCTCTTTAGAATAATCTAAACAACTGTGTCGTTACAGTATTTAAAAAATCGAAGTTAATCTTACCAGCACTTTCTGGGTTAGTCAAGGGTAAAAATTTAAATTCTTTATTCCTCACTCTGCGATTAATATAGGCTAGTGCTTTGCTATAATTTTGAAATTTATAAAGCTGGCTTGCCGTTCGAAAAAGTCGGTCAAAGGTTACTTGCCTCCAAGGTCGGTTCATTTCTTTTCCGCGAATAAATAAATAATACTTGAGCCAATAAAGATCATTAAACTCAATGGGCGATACCACATCCACTAAAATTCTTTTGTGGATCATTGTGGATAGGGCGTTCTGTCTATTGGACGAATCTTTTACTACCCTCACTTCTGGACGATTAGAAGCATAGGAATTATAAAATTCAACCAAGTATCCTTTTAGTGTCTCGATGTCTGTTTTGTAGGTTGGGGCATAAGCCACACGGAAAACATTGTTAAGGGTCAAGCCGTAATTCCGCATATAGTTTTGCATAGCCACAGATCCTAAATCCGCAACGATTCGCCATGGCGCGTTCTTGTCAATAAGAAATCCAAATTGTTGGGCAGCTTTAGTAAAGAATGTGAAATTTTTATCTTGAATAAATTTATCATACTTGACAGCATCATCATCGTTTTGTTCAACCGCAAGATCAAGCATCAGCCCGCAAGCCAGTGGAGTTCCATAGCGTGAAGAAATAAACGCAGTTTTTGTAAATACAAACTTGGGAGTGATGCGCGAAATGAATCCCGAAAAAACTCTAAGGAATGAGGCAAAGTTCGTCACCTTGTTGTCAATGGCTTTGTCTGCCATAAAGCCTTCAAAAAAAGCATCGTAAGCAATTTGCATATAATTATCAAATTCTATGTCCAGTGAAGTCCAGCCACGATGGGGTTGAAGATCATAATATTCAGTATCTTCTGTTTCGATCCTATTCTGGAATCCTGCTTGGCCCATGTAGTTTCTTAAATCCGCGAAAGCATCAGCCACAAAGTTCATCACAAAAAGTTCTTCGTTATTGGTCGATGGAACTTGCGACAAGAAGGATGGATTAACCGCGATGGGATTTCCAAGAGAATCTACCTTGCCATAATCTTGGCTCACATACCATAGATCAATGGGCTGAACATCATAAACCTGTCCGGGATATGTTTGGGTTTTATAGAGTTCTCTATTATAAAATAAGCCGTAAGAAGCAAACTTATTACTAGCAACTGATTTATTCCAAGGTATAGCCATTGTTTATTTCTTCCATTTTTATGTTAGCGATACTTCGATATTCCCGTGTTGGGTGGGGTTTTGGGTTTTGGCTTTACTGTAGGATCACTTATTTTTTTATCTCCGTTATCTATTCCGGGAGCGGCTTTGTCTCTTGGTGATTGATCTTCTGTTATTGTATCCGCTTTTTTATTTTTCTCGTTACCTAAGCCTTGCAAAATAGTGGTGAGTGATGTCTCAAATTTTCCAGACTCAATTGAGCTTTGAACCTTGACGACATTGTAATAGCCACCCACGCCTAGTCTCTGTGCCATTGAATTAGGTTGATTAAGTCCGCCAATACCAAGACCCTTTGGATCAAGGTAGAGCGTCGTTCCATTAGTAAATAAAGTGTTCCCATATAAAGTGAGATCAGCATTATATTTATTGCTGAATAATAAATTCCCTACGGCTCCCCCTGAGTCTACTGTCTTTTGAATATTGGCTTCTCGTTGACCAGGCATATCCTGTCGCTTAAAGGATACACTTTTTAATATGCCGCGATCAGCGCCGAGCTGTAAGTGCAAAATGCTATTTTTTTGGTCGGCTTTATAATCTCCTTTCCATTTATAATTTGTTCCTCCCACTGGGTAGACAAATAAGTAATTTCTAGATTGGGCACTGTTGCCGGTCCACTTAACTTTCCCACCCACACCATTAAAGATACCACTTCGAACTTTATTCACTCCCCCGGCCGGGAATGGTTGATCAGGATCACCATACGAGGGAAGCGTCAGCACTTGGGTATTAACTTTTGTGCGGGCTTCGGGAGCCATTTTTCCAAAACAAAGTGGTGATAAAGAACCTACTAGAAGTTCGGCAATTATGTCCTTCACAAATTGACGAATATTATAGGTTTTCTTTTCGGGCTTGATAACTTTATCTAAAAAGAAAGATTGGAAATATTCCCACGATATGGGAAAGTCAGCCACATTAACGTTTTGATATTTTTTAGATTCGAAATCATATATTTTTAATTGCCCCACCATGAATCGCCATATCATGTCGGCTCTATCCCCCTCATCAACTTGATTTTTCCTTACGATCCCAAAGGCGGCTTCTAAAAGATCCCCCATATAAATATAATTGAAAACACGATCAGAAGGATCTTTAGCCTCGGTAATGGTGTCCTGTATATTTTCCGCTGCATCGGCAAGCTGTTCTTTGCGATTATCAATGGTCACAATTGTCTTATACCATGGTTGCTCGACTGGGCGGGATGCTGCGTCAGCCAACTCTGCTTGCATACTTGTGGCACTACTAGGTGGGCTAGTTGTTTGGTTGGGGCTAAAGTCAGGATTAAATAATCGCAGCTCTTTAATAATTTCTCGACGTTGAGTTTGTAACTGCTCAGAAGTAAGACTTCTGTTTTGATATAATTTATTAAGTTTCCCATATGCTTCCATTTCTTTGGGGGTGAGCTTGATTGAAAAAAATCTTTTTTGTTTGACGATAGCCGTAAGAAGGCTTTGATATTTTTTGAGGCGAGCAGACTGCTCTAAATCAGCAAGCAGAGCTTTTTGCTCTGTAAGTTTCTCTTGGGTATTCTCTATAATGGTCTGGGCACCACTCAAGTCCGCGCTCGCATTGAACGCGGATTCTAATTTGAAATCATCACTGAAAGGATTCCAAGTGGTATTCTTCGATTTTGTTTCCGCTTCGCTCTCTACTTTTTTAGCTTCGTTTAGGTTCGCTTCTAAACTTTTAATCTTTGCTTCAATTTTTTTATTTTCATTGTTCTGTGATCGTCCCAAATAAAATAAATCAGATTTAGGAGAAAACATTCCAGCTTCCAGCGATGCCATAAACTCAATAGAAAGCTCTATGGTTCCGTCCTCGTTGATAGACAATTCGTGGCTCGTTAAATTAAGATATAAACTTATTTGTGACGCCTCGATTGCTGACTTTAATTCTTTGATCTTAGAGCCCCATATTTCTGGTGTTGTATGGAATGATGAAGGCACAACCCAGCCCACATCGGCACGAATACGATTGTGCTTATTATCATATTCGGGATTTTCCTTGGTCTTCTTGCGACCAGCAGGACAAATCAATTCATCAAACGATAAACCGTTTCTACTTTTAACGAATAGTGATTGCATCGAGGGACAACTCAAGACCAGGCTGGCTTTAAAAGACAAACCTTGGTTGGCTGGATTTGTCCCTAGATCTTCCCAGGTAAAACTCTTGAGCCCCACCGCTATCGGCTTAGTAGATGGATTGATATTGAAATCTTGATACTTGCTATAAGTGGTTTTCGTGCCTGATGCCCCAAGGTTTTCTATAGAGGTGTAATCATCAAAATAAAATTCTTTATCAGTGCCGTTGGCATATGACTTATATAGACGGATCTTGGGAACCAAATTAGACATTTGGGCAGTTGTAAGTTCATTTAAAGCAAATCCATCTTTCTTATTTAGGAGCTTGTTGATAACCTCAGAGGGTTCTTCATTGATTTTTACAAAATTTTCGTAGCCCTGGTCTTTATTGTGGGCTGTAAAGTTCTTATAGAAATCTAATAAAAAACACTGCGGTGAAAACCGCTTTGGATTTTCTTCTTCGTCATCAGCCATGACTACACTCCTAACATTCTAAGTATTTTATCTAAGGGCAGTGGGATCTGAAGTGTGTCTCCGATTTGAACTTGGGCTTCTGTTGGTGTCTGATTATACCACGCGATGACCCACCACAAAGTAGAGTCACCATAATATTTATAAGCCAACTTGTAAAATCGATCTCCCAAGGACCAAGTGTGTCCCACTAGCTCTAACTCGCTCACCTCTTGTGCGGTAGGATGAATAAGATTGGGTGAAAAGTATTGTCTTATAAATCGAACACCCTTTTCTTTTAGGATCAATTCATATTGTTCAAGATCGTTTATACCGATTGAGGTTCCAGCATATCGTGAAGTCATTACGAATTATCTCCCATTTTTTTGGATGCCGCGATATCATTTCGCATAACATAAGATTGGTCGTTAGGGGCGTTAGCCAAGTCAGTTGCAAAGACATTAACAGAGCCATTAGCATTATTGATTGTAGTGGGAGGATTTCCAGGCGCAACGTTTACGGGAGGTTTTGCCCCAGATTTCACGCCATATGGAAACGCATCAAATGGAGGTGGTGTTTTGGCTCCTTTGTTGGAGTTTTTCCACCCTAGTTTATGTTGATGAAGAACAGTGAAGTCAGCACTAAACTTTAAAGTCTTTGGAAACAGCTTGTGGTTATCAACGCCGGTCATCCCCCCGCCAAGAGAAGTAGGCTGGAAGAATCCTATATCCAAATCTGGTTCAAAAGTAAATCCTGCGATTGTTCCGAGCAACCCCGCAGATTGAGCATTCCCGCTGTTTGCTTCGGGAGCACTAGAGTCTTGGATAAGATTTAAAAATTTGATCTTAAACATAGGTGGAGATTTCATTAGTGTAGCTCCGCCGTCGCCATCCTCGTATTCTGGATATAACATTTTGAGAAGCAACGAGGCTTTACGCATGTTATCTTTTGCTTCCTCAAAGGAAGACGCCGGTACATCCCAACCTAATGAAATTTTTCTGCTAGTGCTTTTAAAGGTCTGGATAGGGTCCATTCGACCAAACACTGTTTCTGAATTCCAATCGGAGGTATACTGATCGCTGAAGGCTGTGACATATGCTTTGAACTTAACACTGTTTTTAGTGGGTACATGATAAATATCAATATATTGATCCAGCCGATTGGCGAGTCCATTGGTTTGTGGATCTCCGTTTTTAAATAATTCTTTTGTCATAATCTATTATAAACCTTCTTGGATAATTATCCCAACTTATTTAAATCTTGCTCCTTTTCAAATATGTTAACAACTGCTCTCGCAAAAACATCCTTATTTAATTTCAATACGATTTCTCTATTACCGCTGTCACCACCGGCACTAGCGGCCGTGCCTGTAATATTGTTGGTGGTCGTTGTGGTTCCGCCACCGCCAGCAGGGGATGGCGCGAAAGCTTGTGCCATGGTAGTAAGAGCTTGCGCGGCGTCGGGCTCTCTAGCAATCGCAACTATAGTCTCTCTAGTTTCTAACATCGCTTTACCAAATGCAACCGCACTGTCTAAGGTGATCGAGCCTAATCCTTGTGCCATGTCTGCGACAGCCCGCAATTCATCGGTCTTGATAAAGGACAGTGCTATCGCCAAAGCAAGGATTCCCAAAGTTAATATCGCCAGCACATCAATAATAGGCAACATAACAAAAGATAATAATCCCAAACTACCAAAGGCAATTGTCAACATTCCCACGGCGAGGGCTGCGGTTATAAGACTTGCGCCTATCCCCGCTAGAATAACAAACTGAGGAACCATAATAGAAAGACCATATGCTGCGAGCGCGATGCCTATACCCATCATCAAGAAAGCCGCGCCGAAAGCAAGCATACCTGCGACGGCAGTTGGTCCACCACCACTCAACATAAAAAAGGCGATGGCTACCATCGCGCCAAGAAATAGTAAAAGACCAAGAGTTGCAGCGATCAATTGTTCGCCAGTCAATGCCGCGAAAGATTTAACAAATTCCGCAAGACCAAGAGCGGCGATGGCAATACCTCCGCCGACCATCAACATCGCAGCACCAAAAGCCAAAAAGCCTTTTGCGTTTCTCTTGAGAATTGCCCCCAGCTTTGCAAGAAACTTTAAAAAACCCCCACCAGTGTTTTGAGTTTTCTTATTTTGGTCTGCTGCTTTCTTTTCTGCTTCAGTTAGTTCTTCAGTTGATTTCTTCAGCAACTTATTCATTATGAGTTCTTTTTTACTATCAGCAGTCTTGAGTGCAGCCCAAAAGGATTTTATTTTATCAAGCGTAATGGCGATACCTGACAGCACGTTAAAGGCGGCTTGGGCTTTAGAAGCAATAAACATGATTGATACTAGAGCGAGCATAGTGGGGATAAAAGCTCCTTGAAAAAATTGATCCGTTGCCATAATAACATCCAATAACCAATGCACTGTATTAATAACAGGAGTCATCGCCACCGCGAATCTCTCCATAATTATCTTAACCTTTTCTGATGCGGTCGATGCGCTGGCAGCTTGCTTCGCCAATTCTTTATCCGCCAAAGCCATTTTCTCCGCAGCACCAGCAGCGTTTTCCATTTGTTGTGCTGTGGTTCCAAAAAGTTTTCCAGCTTCATTGACATCACTGATGCCCGCAGCGGCAGCTACCGTTTGTTTCTCAAATTTGTTCATGGACTCCCACGACTTTCCAGATGCCGCGACAGATTGTTGAAGTATTTTAATACGCTCGTCTTCACTCGCAGTTAAGAGTTCGATGCTATTGAGTTGAGTTCCTAAAACCGCATTAAGTTTTCCGGCTGCTTCAGCCGCACCCTCAAAAGTATCAAATTGATTAGCAATTCCAAGTAAGGCTCCCATCTCAATTCCAGTTGCTTTGGATTGGGCTGCAAGTTTTCTAAATATTTGAACACCGGCTTCGCCGTGAGCAGATAGAACAGGGGCAGCGGAAGCAAAGTCAGCAGCCATCTTTTGTTGTGAAACACCCAAGGCTTGCGCCGTGGCTGCAATTTCTTTTGTTGCTTTGTCCGCTTCTTTCGCATTCATACCCATTGACTTTGTGAGGATATCTAAATTACCTGCGCTGGTTTGGGCGTCAACGCCTAACTTATTCATTATAGCTGTAGTATTTGTTAGGACTTGCTGATCAGCTTTGTTCATTGTATTGAACGAAGACATACCAGAGTGCAACGCCAAGATTGATTGTTGAGCGTCTTTCATCGAAACACCGGCAGCGACAGTTTGATCGGTGGTGTTCGCCATAAGACCACCATATTGTTCTAGGGATGCACCAGCTTTAGCAAGGTCTGCGCGGAAGTTGTCCATACTAAGGAATGCCGCCATAGAGGATTCTTTGACTTTCGCAAATAATCCTGCCATTACATTTGCGGGTTTGAGGGCAGTCGCCAAGCCTTTGCCAATGTTGGATATGACCCCTTCCATTCCCCCGGTATGTTCGGAGGCTAGAAGTAATTGACCGACGAAGCCTTTGGAAGCGTCCACAGAACCAAGAAGACCAGAAACGGTATCTGCCACTTTTCCTTCTACTGCGTCATATGCCTCCGCTTGATCTTGATGAAGTTTTAGTTTTTCGCGCTCTAACTTAAGTTCGTCTTGGAGTTCCTTCTTGCGATTTATTATTTGATCTTCTGTTTGCTTGCCCAGTTTAACTGATTCCACAAGAGCTATAAGTTCAGCTTCTTTGAGTTTTACTATTGATTCTTGTTGGGCTATAAGGGTGTCTTGTAAACCTTCGCGATCACCATCCAGTTGGGCGATCTTTTCCATAATCGCGTGGTTTTGTGTAGCGTTCTCAAGTTCTTTTTCGGCTAGTTCAAGTCGATCTGTGGCTGACTTATTGATCTCGTCTGATAGAGATAAAATCTTTTCTTTGAGGGCTTTGGTGCCTTCGTCTTTCTCTAAGCCCTTCTTTTTGAGTTTTTCATACTCTAGGGTGAGCCTATTTAGTTCTTTTTGTTGTGTGACTTTGTTGTCGTTAGCCATAACTCAATACCCCCTTTGATGAAATTAAAAATACAAATACACTTTATTTAAACGGCCAAGGTATTCCAGTTTGTCGTGTAAAGTTTGTTGCCGCTTTATTGAGTTGCGACTTGCTGCGATAGGTGTGAGGATTATCCAAGCCAAATTTCATAGCTTGCTCCATATATTTCTTTTCTTTACCAATTGTGTCGGTGAAGTGTTTTATTTGACTTCGGCTTCCTCTAACGCTTACGGGCATTGAACCCCCGCCAAACATACTTTTGAGAATAGACTTTATTCCAAATCCCATCATCTTGAGCCAACTCTCATCAAGCTCATTTCCTTTTGATAAATCTATAACAATTTCTGATATTTCTTCTTCGTTTAGCTCGCCCATAATAAACCCCTCCGTAACCTTATGTAGTAATAAATAGTGTAAAAAACAAATAAAAAGCCCCCGCATAACAACTATGCAGAGGCTTTATCAATCTCTTATCTTCGAGAGCCGGATTTCGCTTTGCGTTCGGCTGCATCGTATTGCTTTTTCTCGTCCTCAAATTGCTTCTGAAGTCTTTTTATAAACCACAAACGCAATCCAATCGGCAAACTATATGCTTCAATGAATGACCAACCTCCATGATATTTAAGCATGAAGAATTGCTCATAAACATTTTCCATATAGTTATTCGTTAGGCCAAAAAAAGCTGACCGAAAAGGGCATGTCAAGAGATGTGTCAACGCCGCACGATTCGCATCCATATACATGTTTCATATCAACATTGGGAACAACTCTATTATAAGCCGCTCTTAGGAACTTGGAATCTAGTGCGGGCATTTGATCAATAAATCTCTCAACCACCGCCCGGTCTGCTTCTCCGTTAAGAGAAACAATTAAAGTCTTGACTAATTCAGTCAGTGTATTTTCTGGAAGGTTATGTTTCTTCCGTTTGGCTGAAGTTGCTTCAAGCCTCTTTTCGTCTTTGCCTGTCACCAATCTACATTGGGCGATGACCTTTGTTTTAGGCAAAGTAATATTAAATGTTCCATCTGGTGAAATCTTTATATCTTCATAGGGCTCTGCTAAACCTTTTTCAAGAATTGCATTTAGATCAAACTCATTCTCTGCTGTGTTTCCACAGGATGGACACGTTACATTTGTTTTATATTCAGGACCATAGCCGCTAATGCGAGACGCAATAATAATAGCGTTTTTATCTCCTACAAATAAATCCTCAACTTTAATATTTTTATCTACCAAAATGTTTGCTAACATTCGGTCTACTGCAATACCTTTCTTGAGTAATGTTTTAGAAGTTAGAATATCTTCGTCCTTTGCCGTCATGTAACGAATTTCTACAGTGTCTTGATTAAATAGTGGATGCCCTTCAGGATAAAACTTACCCTGTGTTGGGAGATCCACAAATTCTGTGGGAGTTACAAATTGTAAAGGGGAATTATTTCCACTGGTTGTTGCCGAAATTGGCGGAGCTTGTCCTTCATCTATAATACCGAGTCGTTCCTCGTTATTTCGTGACATATATACCTCTCATATGTTATGTTAAAATTCTAGAATCCTAGAATATCTTTAAGTCCTTTGCTATTGGTTCCACCGGAGCTACGAAGCGATGCATTATCATATCGAAGTGATACCTCAACGTTTAGCATGTCTTCGCTATCATAATCCAGTTCGCCAAACTTCACATCCTTGAACCAAGCATTGTTCAATGTCCAAACTTCGCGTTCGTCTCCATCAGAATCAAGTTGAACAATCTCAACCTGTCCCATCGCAGCAGTTGCACTCTTTTTTGAAATCGTGCCCAAATTAGGGCCAGGACCGTCCGGGTTCGCAGGGAGCGTATATCCCATTTGCTTAAAGAGTTCGACCATGGCTACTGTACCATCAGCCATCCCTAGGGTGTCCACAATGGTGAAAGCAACTTCGTTCCACTGAACCTTGCCAGGAAAATAAAATGAATGGTTCAAATATTTGTGTTCGCTTTCAGTTACGGTGAAAGCTGGCTTAGTTACCTTTTTTACAAGAAACTGTTTGATGCCAAACGTTTCGGTTCCCGCTACCCGTAAAACAAACTTAAATCCTCGTTTCGGTTCTAGAGCTGGATTTTGCCAAAAATCTGTTCCGCCTCCTATTGTTCCTGCCATTTATCTAATTCTCCTTACTTTTCTAATTAGTATCATTATTTAGTTTTAGTCCTCAAATGAGGCTCCTGCGTTAGTAATCACAAAGTCAATTGCGATAAACTCGATTGCCCTTGCTGGTTTCAAGAAAATCTTCGCATACATGATATTTCTATCAATGAGATCCGGGGTTGTAGTGGTTGTATCTAATACTACCTTATACGCTTCCAGTCCCAATCGTTGCTTGATGCTTTCCAAAAATGGATTTGCTTGACCTGTAAATCTTGCCCACGTTTGTGAAACATTTTGGTCAAACAATAACCTTGCAGCCATCTTAGAAATTTCTTTCTTGACGTGAATCATCAGGCGACGTACATTTACTCTATCCAAAGCGGACGGAGTTACTTGAAGCGTCTTCTGTCCAAAAATTACAATTCCTTCCGCTGGGAAAGTCGCAATAGGATTGATGTTTGCTTCATACAAAGTATCTCGGTCACTAGAGTTTAGACGCTCTGTCAGACCCACCACTGGAAGCCCAGCATCACCATCAGTCAGCCCACCTCTTGTGAAGCCCGCTGGTGCAAACCAAATTTCAGAGGTTTGCTGTGCGCTAGAATATGTTCCAATTGCCGCAATCGAAGGCGGAGCATAAAATAGTTGGGAAGATTGTTCATCTCTCAACTGTACCCAAGGATAATAGGTTGCCCCATAACTTGAGTTTATTCCTCGCGCTTTTAGTGCCTTGATTGTCGCTGTGATTGAGCCACGATTTTGTGGAACACCATTCGTGATTGTTGGTAGGTCACATTCCTCTGGAACATAACCGCCCTCTAACTCGAATACCGCCAAGCTATCAGCACGACCTTCGCAGGTGCTCAACAAGTGTGAAGTCAATCCAGGGCAATAATTGCCAGGGACAGCCATCAAGTTGGAGTCAACCAACTCTGGGTCTGCGGCTGAATCAATAGCCATTTTCACAGAGTTGTAAGCATAATTTGTTTCTGCATCTGCGTTATCAATACACACTTGCGAATTGAAAGGATTTGACTCCACAATATTTTCGCCATCAAACCCACCGAAGAACGGTAGAGTGAAGCGATCAAAGCCTTCAGTCAAAACAGTTTGCCAGGACTTGTCGGGAAGTGTAGAAATTGCTGTTCCAGCCACATGACATCCTGGTTCCCACTTTGCGTTAGTCTCCGTTGCGTCAAGCCACTCTAGCTCATCCAAAGTAAATACGTTTGGAACAAAGTTGCCATCGTACAGCAAACTAGCTGTTTGATATGTGGTTGTATCTCCATATGCGTCAATATCACTTGGGAAAGGGCGCACTACATCAATGTTCGATTCATCATAAGTATTATAAGAACCAGAGCGACCCGTGGTATATCCAAAGTAAGCGTCACCAGGACTTGCCGGTGAACCTTGCTTGCTTGTGGAACGGAATTGAATCTGCGGATAATGTATTGATCCAGTGAAGCCATCTAAACCGTCCGTCCAAATTGCGCCACCGCCCAAACTTCCGAGTCTTTTAGAAATCGTAGGGCCGCCGACCGCATAAGCGTTTTGGCTAGTGATTGCACCCTGTAAGGTGCCTGAGTTGAATGTCCACCGATCCCAAGTGGGTGGAGCATCAAAACCAAATGGAATCAATGCTTCGTTTATCATCGCGTTGGTCACATTCTCAGCCATCTCCACATAGACATAACTTGAGTTATTGGTATAGGTTCCATATTCTCTGTAGCGAGAATTTGTAGAATCCCAAATCGTATATCTATCACCAATCTTCCGCGCAACATAGTTGGGCGAAGTGGGATTTAGATTACAAGGAGCAAACCGTTCCACAAATTGTGGCGCGTTATCGTTGTCGTCTGCTTTACGCACCTCAACTGTAAATGTTCCATAAGGGTCGGCTAGTGATGTCGGCGCAGCAACATCAGAAATCGAAATTTTAAAGTTTTGACTTTCCCAAGCACCAGCGTTCAGGCTTTTTATCTTAAAGAGCCGCTGTACCTTGTTGGTATTCTGTGGTTCGAAAGAGGCGTTATCGCCCAAATATTGTGAAAGAATCCAACCAGTCTCGGCAGGATTTGCGCCTCTCAATTGAGTATTTTGGCTAGGGGCATCTGCGTCTAGGTTTGCCAAGCGGACAATCATCGCGCATTGGGAAATTCCATCACCCATTGGGTTGAGTCTAGAAACCATCCCATCGTATGTCTCGCCCAAGAAATATGTGGCTTCACTTCCCTTGACAGCAGAAATTCTAGAATTTGTAGTCGTAGGATTTGTGTTGAAGACATTTCGAATATATTTCTGCGAGTTAGGATCAAAGTTAAAGTTGATAGTATCAAGAACACCATCGGCTCCTGCACTATCTACAATTTGGGCTTGGAGTTCAAAGCTTGTTCCACGGGTTCTAATAAGACCGCATGTTCCGCTTGTATTTGTCCCGCCGATGCCGTCGCCGCGAAGAATAACAGTAGAGCCAGTACAATAAAAAACAGCCGCCAGGGTTCCGGTTGTAGGGGAGGCGGAAGATGTCTCAAAAAGAAACAATCCATAATTACCACCGGCAGTTATATCGGTGGAATCGTCACCGATTTTCCATCCAGCCGCGCCTAGTGCTTGAGTTGCGCCAGCACCAGCATTTTCTTCACCCAATAAGCGAACAAAAGTCAAAGGAGAGCTACTTCGCAAATAGGCTTGAGCCGCATACACACCATATGAAGGAGCCATCTGATTTCCGTTTCTCCAAATATCATTGGTATCTTTTCCGGGCCAAGGCATCCCGAAGGTGCTTACAAAGTCAGAAAAAGAATTGACCAGGACGGGTCGCATCGCTGGACCTCGTTGTGCGCGTCCGATGATAACTGGACCGCTTCCTACACCTTCATTTGGGAGTTGAGAATTATCTATCTCTGCTACTTGAACTCCTGGTGATACGAATTTAAATTTATTGATGGGCATTTATGGTTTTCTCCTTGTATGAATAAATACTTTTTAATCTCTAATAAATAGTAAGTAGGGCAACGAATCGCACAGGAAATGTTATTGTCTATACTTTCCATTGAGCCACGGTGGGACATCACCGAAAATAACTCTCTCTCTTGGGGTCTGAAGATCTACGGCATTTTCGCGAATGGCGATCTTGGGTGTTTCTTGATTTTTTCCCGAACCAATAATATATCCTAAAGTTTTTATATTGACTGCCGAAATATATTGTCGTCGATCTTCGGCAAGATTTGAAACATTGTTCTGTGTTCCAAAGTCTGCATCAATAAAGCACTCATAATTATAGCCATCTTTTTTAGCAATAAAATAATTTATTCCACCTGGATTTGAGGCAAATGGTTCCAGTATCTCATTCATTTGTTGTTGATACTCTGCTTGGATTGTTACCGTATACATCATTGTGAGATAAACTGGCATAGGAATAGTCAACGTCTCATAGACAACCTTTTTATTCTTAGCATCACTAGGAAAATTTTGCTGTCCACCAGTTGGCTTCACCACTCCATTGACACCAAACTGCTTTGCTGAAGATGCGTTGAGAAAGTTTTGTGTTTTGTCGCCTTTAATGCGACGGGCAATTGTAATGGAGCCGCCTTTAGGATTTCCGATGGGATCAATGTTCCCATAGTAGACCCCCTTAAAACCAGGGTCTTTAGCCACTGATTTTCTTTCAATGGTTATAAGTGGAAACGAAACCAAACCAGATTTTGTTCTTATTCTCTCTGATCGCTGTCCCGATCTTTCACCGAGAACCCAAATCACAGGAACTTTTTTCCAACCCTCATTAGTCGTACAGTGAACATCCATCACTTCGTTGAGCCATTCAAAAAGAGCAAAATCTATTGTCTCCAATGATGAAGGCTTGAAGGGGAGTTCTGGTTTTATGTCATAGGTATCCATTTTTATTTTGCGTTAAACACTCCTGATCTTGCTTGGATGCACATGGCTGAAATCTCAACCTTATAAGGTATTTGTCCAAAAAGGGCGCGTGGTTGACCAAGTGTTACTATTTCATATAGAATTCCACCATATAATACAAAATCCCCCTCTTGCACATAAAGATTTTGATCCTCGGTCAATCTTCTTTTGTGAAAATGAATTTGAATAGTAGACTGTCGATCAACGCCATAGTCCACTGAAGTTGTTTCTGATCCATTCCAATCAATAAGTGCCATTACTCGAATTGGGGGCAAGAAAGTTTTTTCTATAGCTTCATTATAAAGAGGATGAAAATTTGTGTACTCCATGCTAATGGGATAATACACGATAGTTTGACCAATGACCCGTTCAATGAGTTCATCATTGACTTGTTTGACTAAATCTCTTTCTGGTCGCCCAAGGAACAGCGGTGGTGGTGGTGCATCCGGCCGTGACCATTTATCTTTTTCATCAGCCATTTATTTACCCTGTATAAATCCCCATTGGGACATGAGTCATTACTGCTTCTGCGTCCGCTGCCATTTCAGCATCACCCTTAATGAGCGCACCATAAGTTAGTTTCTCTAATTGAGCCTTTAGTTCTTCTTTGAGTGCTTGTTGTTCTTCTTTCGCTTGGGACAAAAGCTCCGAAGCATTTAAGGTTATATCGTTGCCTGGAATTGGAATGGTTGCAAACTTGCCTCTTATTTGACCAAGCATTTCTTTCGCTATAGCAAGGGCATATTTTCTAATCCATTGTTTACCTATGCTATTGATACTGTTATAGGGCAAGTTGGAAAACGGAAGGGTGTTCATATTGTTGATACCGTCCACACCAACTTTAGCGTTGGGATCTTCCGTCCATGTGTCTTGCGGGATGCTAAAGTTAAACCACATTCTGCGAGGAGTGGAGCCACAATTGGGTTTGCCGGGTGGTGGGTATATTTTTAAATAATTGTCTCGTAGCTCATAAGAATAATGACTTGCGCGTGTATAAAGATTTGTTTCAAATTCTTGTGCTTGTAATTTGTTCTGCCATGCGGGAACAATCTCGAAAGTGGAGTCGTCGGCATACATTCCATAAGAACTTAAATTTCCATAAACTCCGCCGCCAATATTCATGTATCCAAAGAATCGCCACATCGCAGCGGGGGATTTATAATAAACTCGTTCGATTCTTACTTTCTTATTTTGAACCAGATTATTCCAGACATTTCCAGCTTGTGAGTCTGCAACAATTTGCTGAAGGTTATAGTCCTGGACTCCTCCCGTCACTGCAAAAGATGCCGAATACATACGAACATTATCGCCAAACCCTGCGGCTTGGGCTAGACCATTACCAATGCGTTCTGCATAAGTAAAGTCTAATTTAGGGAACTTTAAGGCAACAGACGTTCCATCAAGACTTTCAGAAAGTGGACCTGCTTTCAACTCACCATCTTGATCAAAAGTTCCAGTAGTTGCACCAAGAAAATCAGATAAAACATTCTCAGCTTGATGTGAATTGATGATTGAAGAATATTCTAAAACAGCTAATTCATAAGAGGTATAAACATTTCCCGGCATCAATTCAATGTCTAATACATCTCCACCTAACATTTTATATGTAAAGGCAACTTGATCCACTGCACCGGAAATAAAATCAGGGGTGTCCAGATAAACACCATAAGGCAAATTGTCGGTTGTAACATCCGTCGCATTACCCGTACTGGGCAATATAACCTTGCTCATTTGACTTTTAGGGGTTAGTATTGGAAGGGCCATAAACTATATATCTCCTGTATGGTAAATAGTAATTTGTTAATAGAAAACAAAAAGAAATGCTCCCGCCTCTCAAAAAGAAAGGGGGAGCATTTCAAACTTTGAGATAATCTCCTAACTAATAAATATTAGCCGAAGAGATCTTCTACAACAACAAGACCATACATATCAGGTCTGACCATGTGCTTGCCATATCGAGTCATTACACCCTTTCGTGGCGTAAAGTTCTCGGGGTCAAAGATGGTCGGAGTTGTTTGCAGTGGCACATAAGGCGCGTAAACATATCCAGATTCAAGGAATCCGCTTCCTTTGCGACCAACTAGCAAGAGATTGCGTGGGAAGTATGGATCAACATACACATCCCATTTCTTGCTAATCGAGCCCGTCTTCACGGCACCAGCAGTTCCGCGATTTTCATCTGCGGTTGTGTCAGCACGGAAGCCGTTGGTAAATTCAAGAATGTTCGCAACTTCAGGAGAAGTAACAATAAAGTTAGCTCCACCGCGAAGCGTCTTACGATGAATCTGTGCTGAAACGTCATTGACAGTCTCAAGCAAAGTCTCATACCATTCTGAAACAGTACCCGTGAATGCTCCACCGGCTGCAACTGCACCCGTGTCGCGATTTACAAAGCGTCCGGGGCGTCGTGACCAATAGAAGGTAGAAGCAGTCGCGCCTTTGATAAGGTCTTCAAGGATTTCTTGATCAATTTCAAGAGCAATCGCTTCAGACAAAATCGAGGTAAGCTCAACTTCAGCATCCAAATTATGATAAGCATTGATGTCCTGCTGTAGTTCTGGTGTCCATTTAGCACGAAGCTTTTTAGTCATCGCGGTGATAGAAACACTATCAACCTTGATGTCGATTTCAGCAATCGCAGAACCAGAGTTATCATCAGCACAAGGGTTATTGTTCCCTAGACCTTCCAAATCCCATTCAGGAGCACCAACAATGGCACCAGGAACGCCAGCGACTTGTTGGAAGTTATCATTAATGACAAAGGATGTACTATTAATAGTCTTTAAAGCCGCGTCCGCAAGCGGACCAGTGGAGCCAGAGCAGACAACCAAAAGGTTGACTGGTGGAGCGCCCGCTGGATCTGCAAAATCTGGTGAAGTTAATCGACGAATTTGCAGATTACCACCATCAGTATTAAGAGGAGTTCCCCCGGCAGTCAAAACAATGGAAACATCATCTTGAACGTTAAATTGTGCGGCGGTCAAGGTTGCAAAGCTGATAAGTCCAACCGCAAGAGAAGATCCAGAAAGGTCTGGGTCAAATCGTATCAGTCGATCTCCATCGTCAGAACGATCTCCATCAGTACCAGCAGTCCAGCCTCCCGCTTGATCGCGTCTCGCCACTGTAGAAACAGTAATAGCAACCGAACCAGTCGTTGCACCATAACCATTGTTAAGGTTATAGAAACTGTCTTCGCCGGATTCCGAGACACCACTGAGGTTTACACCATTGATAAGCTCGGCACCAACGACACCACCACCATAGATAGAGTCACAAGCTTCATAGCCGAGTTTAGTATTTGCAGTTGTAAAGTCGAGGAAGAAAATAAGACCACTCGGCAAGCTCATAGGCTGAACCGAGACAAGCTCATTCGCTACCAATCCGCCGAATACACGACGAACGATTGGAAATGCAACTGCTGCAAATCCTTCAACATCACCACCAGCCATTGTGGAAGCTTCACGAAGAAGTTCCTTGGCTTGATTTTCTAGAAGACATGCCATACTATTTCTATTATGGTCGCCCTCAATTCCTTCTAAAAGTCCAGTGTTCTCCCATTTTGATAAGAGAGCATTGGCTTCACGCGAAAGATCACGATTAATGATTCCTTCGGTTAGTTTTTCAATAATACTCATTATTTTTTTTTCTCCTTAAATAATGCCCGCAAGTCGTTTCAGTCTATCGACTTGATTTTGACCAGCGGGTAGTTTTTCTTTATTTGATTTCAATATAAGCGGATTGTTTTTATTCACTGCTTCGTTCAATGTCTTCGGAGCAGTTTTGCTCTTGGACGAAAGATTTTCATTCAATGTATCATAAACAATCTTGGCTTCTTCTACTGAACCAACTTTTGAAATTGCTTCGACAAGTTTTTCTTTTTGTCGCTCATTCAAGGAGTCGCTTTTCAGGATGCGATTCGTGTAGATTAATTTTGCGTTAGAAAAATTAACTTCTTCTAACTTCTTTGTTGCCTTTAGTGCAATACTCTTAAGATTATCAAAATCTTTTTTCTGCTTATTCAATTTAAGCTTCTGAGATTTATTTTGCTCTTGCAACTTCTTTAATGCTTGGCGCAATTGTTCTTGCTCCTCTGCAAATTCTGTGTCTTGTTCTTGCGCTAAAGCAATATCAAGACCTCGTTCGTTTTGTCCCATAGTTGGGTGTGTATGAAAGATATCCCCGGAAGGAACATTCTTCATATCGACTACTAATGCCTCGACGATTTCATCAAGTAGTTCTTCGTCAAGTTCTTCGTTCTCATCAATTTCTTGTTCTCCTGAATCCTCAAAAATTTCAGGGGCGATTTTTTCAGCACCCTCGTTTTTGGGTTTGTCTTTCTTTTCTTCTTCTTTAGATTTTTTAATAGCTTTATCACGCGAGCCTTTCCATTCGGCTTTTTTCGATTCTACCTCACCATCGCCATCAAAATCTTTTTCAGCTTCTTCGTCATCTTCTTCCTCGTTCAGTGCTTGGGCAATTACCTCAAGAAGATTGTCGTCGTTTACCTCAAAGAGTTCTTCTTCATCGGCAGCAACATCGCCACCAAGATCCATTTCTTCTTCGCTCTCTGCTGCTTGTGCCGCAGCAACAATCTGATCTAGATCAAGAACCATTGGCTCTTCTTCTTCGGGGCACGGACACATGTTCTCGCCATCAGTGGCAGCAATCGGCATTTGATCGGCTATGCCGGGTTCAGCATCAAGACCTTCCTCGTCTTCCATACCAAACATATCTTCCTCTTGTTCTAAAAGGGATGTGACGGCTTCTTTGATTTCGCCTGAATACTTTTCGAGAACTTCTTGTTCTGCGTTTTTCATCGCCGCTTCTCGAAGTGCTTCGGCGTCAATGACGGCTTGGTCTAACATAGTTGATGACATTTATTTCTCCTAAAAAATTACAGTGGTCTTCAATAAATAGTCCGCACCTTTAGTAAAATGCTATAAATTACTTGGTTTGGATTATTCTACTATAGTGCGACCACCTTTGTCGTGCATTAATAATACTGGATAACCTTTCTCTCTATAACTTTGGATTTCTTTTTTGGTTTCTTCGTCTTCATAAGGGGCGTCTGTTCTTGCTCCAACCATGATGGTAGGATTACCAAATTGTGTATTACTAGTAAAAAAAATAACTCCGCTTTCGGTTGGTTTTCTTAGTGGCTTACCTCTTAACCACTCACAGTAAAATTCGCGACAATCGGCTGGGCATGTGCTATTAAAAATGGCACACCCTTCGCCTTCTGTGTTTATAAACTGGCAACTTTGTCTCTCGGGTTTGTGCCAAATTGGAAGATGGGGGTTTTGTGGTTTGAAAATAGAATCAGAAGTTACGTGTGTTACTGTGCAACACTCAGAACATTCGCCGCAAGAACGAGAAGGATCTTTTTGAGATGCCATTATTGTGGAGGACCATCGTAAAATGCAACACCCTCAATTTCAAGACCCACTATACTAATCTGTGAATTCATAGTAGTAATATCTACTTCAATAAAAATAAAATCTCCCGCATAAAAATCAGCAAGATCTGCTGGTGTTGTTTTCGTAATAGAGAGGATTTTGTCTGCTACCCCTGCTGGTGTTGAATGGGCATCCGTAACAACAGCGTTGGTTGTCCAAACATCGGTATCGTCTAAAGGTCGCACAATTGGTATTGCGCCACCGGCAGGGTCAGCGATTAAATTTCCCTGAACTTGAGCAACGTAATGTTTGAAATTAAAAGAAGTGGCAGTGGAAACCGTTTTGAAAGTGTATATCAACTTAATTTGTAAAGGAAATGCAGTACATATCCCCGTAGGAAGTTCTAATAAGGTTCCTGCAACGGAGCCATCGTTCGCGGCGGAATCCAGAACATTATCTTTTATTAAAAAGCTAATATTACCCCCACTGCCAACAGTATAGGTGGTGTCTGGGAGCATTCCTCCACCCATAGACGGGAACTTTGTTAATGTCTTTTGCCACATCGCAAGCCCCGTTGCCATTCTTTGTCCACGATTGTTGGTCGAGGTGTGCGACGGAATTAATCGCATCCTCTCGAAGACTGGTGCAGTCGTTATAGCGGTGCCTATACGTGCTCTCAACCAGTGACCCGTTACACCATTTATCAGAGTCTCTGGCCAGGTATCACCGTCGCTTATGCCAACAAAAATCTTTTCTTCGCTATTGGCTCTTAAAAATACGTTATTGGCGTATCGGTATACTTCATCGGTCGAAACTGCCATAGAACCAATTTCAACCCAAGTATTCGCCGCAGTTTGTCGTTCGAAAATAAACCCGCCACTTCCAGTTACAGCAGCAGTCGTTTGATCAATCTCCACGCCCCAATGTTTTAGAGTTGCGGCGGAACTATCTTTTCGTTTAGTACACCAGAGAATTGAATGACCCGCGCCTACATCTTGAAATGAAAAAGTTGAATCCTCTTTACTTGCCGCTTCTACGCTTACATCAACAAATCCAGTCCCATCGTTTCCAGGCGCATCCGTTGTTCCATCTGTTGTAAAAACAGCGTTATTTGTACTATAGCCTGTTCCTTCTCCTGCTGAAAAGCCACCCCCATATTCTGGATGACCAATTATTTGATCACCTCCCCATAGTTGTTGTGTGGCACCCGCAGCGTTATCGGCAGTAGTGAAAAATGTCCATGCATGATCGGATGGAATCCACGTTGTAGGAATGTCAAAGGCTCCATTCATAAAACAACTCAATCTGGTAAGGGCACTATCTCCTGTTAAGCCAGCATCTACCTTTATATCATTGACTGTAGGATCAGACAATCCAGAAGTGACTAATAAACTGGCAGAGTTGGATGTTAGATGAAAACTATTTTGCACATTGAATAAATTAATGCCTTGCATCACAACAGTTGATGTAGAGCCAACAACAATCGCATCTTCAACATTTGTGGCTCCCATATTAACATCAACGCCTTGGAAACGCCCGCGCCTTCCAATTCTTGTGGCAGATGGACTATTTGCTCTAACACCAGCGTCTACTGACCCGGCAGAGTTTGGAACATGCATACCTTCAACAGCCAAAATGCCGTCTTCAACTTGCATGATCGCATCGCAGTCGCCCGAACCATAACGAATCTCAAGTCCTAAACTTTTTCCTTCGCCTTGATTTCCATAGCCACAGCCTCTTGATCCTGTTCCACCATAAAATTGCAGAAAATTGATGGTGGCTACTTCACCATTGGAGCCACTAAACTTTGCCGCATACGATCCGGTGTCGGAAGGAACTGCGATTTTAAAATCTCTTAATAAACTTGCGTCGGAAAGAACAAAAACATCTCCTGTTCCTGTAGATGAAGAAACATCTGTAACTTGCCAACCTGCTTCACCAATAACTGAAATTCCAGATGGAATGATAATGGGAGTGTCTTCAATGTAAGTTCCTGGTCCAACACGAACAAAGTCGCCAGTCGTCGCAGCTGCTACGGCTCCTGAAACTGTATCGTAATAAGTCACAAAGCCGGTATTATCAGTTCGATTAACAGTGCCAGAAGGAAGGGTTAGGTTGGTTATTTTTTCACCATCGCCCCAAAACTCTTTGGCGTAAATTGCTTGAGAAGATGAGAGCGCCGAAAACATATCAATTGTTGGTGAGCACCCCGAAACGTGGTGGAAAGAAGCAGTTCCATAACAAACATCTAAGTTGCCGCTAACACTCAAGGTTCCTGTAACTGTCACGTCTTCTTGAAATCTAGAACTTCCCGAAACATCAAATCTATATGCTGCCTCCTCTCCATATGGAATATTAATTCCCACTTTATCGTCTGCTTGGTCTAATATATTTTGCCAAATTGTGAGAGGATAATATGTGCTTGTAGATCTACGGGAGAGATAGAAGGGATCGTTGACATCGGCAGCGTTAGACCATAACTCTGTCCGGTTATTTCCAGCCGTACCCGGTAAGCCATGTTCAAAAATTAAATGCGGTCGGCGTGATGGGCCCGAGCTTCCGAGATACAGATAAGAATGCCCTGAAAGATTTTCAAAGCTAAGATATTGTTCGGCATTAATCTTTCCAGTAGCGTCGAGTTTAGACAAGATCGGGTTTCTGCTGTCATGGGCTGTAGATGAAGCAGATAAATTGTCTGCGCTGCCATAAAATGAGCTGGCAGAAATGTTTGAGGATGCGGAAACATCGATTGTTGTAATCGTGATTGCTCCATCAATATTATTTGAGTCGTCAATTGTGACTCCCGAGTTTTGTATTATTTTGCCAGTAGCTAAATCATATCTTGCAATCGCATTATCAGTAGATAAAGCGGGACCAGTAACATCGCCGGTTCCACCTCCGCCGCCAGTAGTGATCGTAACTTCGCCACCAGTATTGTCGGTCAAAGTCCCGTTACTAACATTGATGGTAGTTACATTAGGAACGTTAGGTACGCCACCGACTTCTTTAACAGTAAGAGGGCTACCACCACCACCAGTAATAGCATCACCATTAAGAGTTAAACTACCAGTAATATTAACACTACCAGTGAATTCGTGAGATGACCCCGAAGCATATGTGTTCCCTACTGTTACATTGGGTGATGGTTTAAATCCGCTAGCCACTTAAGTTCTCCTCTAGTCCGTCAAACCTGAACCCGTCAAGGGGGGCATTTGACTATCATCAATTCCCGTCAATTCCGCTATGAGTTGATAGCCGGTGGGATCTACATTTGTGGCTGGTGCAGAAATAAAAATCTCTTTGCACTTTAGTGTAAAAGTAAAAGAATCTCTCGCAAAGCCAAGCGTTACAAAGTGAAGTCCGCTAATTACATTCCCTGCTGATGATGTCGAGTTATAGTGAATGCGTATCGCATCATTGTTCATTGTGTCCGGGTCAGCGTTGATAATTGTAACCGCCTTGGCTACGGTCGGAAACACTATCTGATCTTCTACTCCGGGGGCTAGAGAAGTAGAACCAGTGAGATAAGGACGACCGGCGACCTGATAAGATCCTACATCACCTATTCCTGCTTTATATTGATAAGACATTTTTATATTCCTCTTTCCTTAAATAGTCTCAATAATCATTTGATTGTTGTTCTTTTTTCTTTTGCCGTTCAATTTCAATTAGGCGACGTTGATGTTTCTCACGTCTTTTTTCTGATGGTTTCTTGTAGTAACGCCTTTCGAGATATTCTTCAATTATATTTTCTTTTTTCATCTTGCGAGTAAACCTCTTGATTAAGTTTTCGGTGGTTTCATTTCTTCTAATTTTTATTTCCATTTGCTTCTTCTTATTTTGTTAGGTGGGACCAGCCCCCAGTCATCTTTACTAGACCATCAATATTTACACCAGCATCACTCGGGTCTTTATCTCGCAAAGCCCCATATTTGTTAGACTGACCTCCACCGCTTGACGGCATTGGCTTTGTTCCCTCAAAAATTCCATGTAATCCAGTTGCTTTCTGTAGCGAGTCTTTCACTTCCTTGAGCTGATTCTTTGCTTCGATAATACTTTGGCTTTGTTGTTGTTTTTTTGTTATTGTGGGTTGGGCGACTTGTTGCAACTGTGGTGCTGGATTAATATTTCCTAATCCCTGCGCCACTTCAGTTATAAGACCGGACAGAACACCTTCTTCAAAAATAGCCTCACGAATACATTCTTTAATAAGGGGCTTTAAGATTTCCTTCAACTCTGATTTTTTCATATTTCATCCCGAAGTTTTTTTTCATTTTTTAATTCTCTGAGTTCATTAGTTTTTCCGATCAGGTAATCTTTCCCTTGTATTTTTAACATAGCATCGCTTAAGGAATCAATTTCAGATTTAAGTTGTTCAATTTCATCTTCAACATTCCGATTGCCCCACTTTAATAATCGTCTGGATGCTTCATCTGTGGCAAATTGGGCATCCAAGATAACAAGCTCTTCGGCATCAATTTCATCGATTAAATTTTGTAATCGTTTTATACGCTTTTCAGCCATTATTTTTCTCCAATAATATCATTTAATATTTATTTTTTTCACATCATCTTCTTTCGATTATCAATCTCTTCTTTAATGATTTCTTGTAGTCTTTCTTTAGAAATTGACATAAGGTTGCGTGATTCTGCGACGGGAGGTTGACCAACGGGATCTTCTTCAGGTTTTCCCCAGGGAGGACTAACATCAACATGTCCCTTCTCAAGAGCATTTACTGCGGCTGGAATATCAGGTTCATCGATTACTGGCATATCAGGTCGTTCTGGTGCCCAACTTGGAGTTGACATATTAATTCCTCCAAGATTATTAACCATTTTTGTAACCGCAGACTCAACTGCATCTTCACCTTGTTTGCCTGTCCAATCTTGTAAGAGCTTCATTACTTGTTCCGGGGTTCGTCCTTGCCATCCCTTGAAGGTGTCTGGTACTGTGTCTTGACTGATTCCTCCCTTTGCCATTGATGTTAACATATCTCTAATAGGTTTTTCCTTAAATTGTTCAAAACCGCCCGAAGCTGGTTTCCCTTTCATCACTTGAAACTGACCCTTTGTCATCGCATTTAAAACCGCAACAAGTTGTTCACCTGGAAAGTCAACATCATAACCACCAACCGATTGAGATGGATCAACCATCGCTGTAGCAATCCATCTATGATGTCCATCCATGATATATTTATCACTACTAATGAAAGCGCCAAGATCGCCGCCCGCTTCCATTTTACTTGTAGGATCAATCATATGTAAGACAAATGTCATGGCTTTACCAATATTCATGCTAGATTGAGAAGGACTTAAATCTTGAACTGCTGCCACTCCACTTGGTTTGTAGTCCACATTAATTTCGTCATCGGTAGGATCTTGATCAAACTTTGAATGACCATGAGTTACGGCAACTTCAGCCGCAGCGGGATCTACATCAGATAATTTCAGCGGGAAGCGTACTGGATCGAACTCGTCGGGGTTTGCTTTTTCTCCTAATAGATCTTCCGTTTCTTCTTTGATCATTCGTTCTAAATCTTCTCGTGATAGTTTCATCTCTTTAGTCTCCTATAATATCGTTCAGTATTCTATTGATTCGATCAGCCTTTGAATATGGTTGTTTTATTTTTGATTCGGTAAGACTCATAAATGCACCTTGCGTTGAGGGTTCAGAAACTATATCAAAACATATCAACTGAAGATCTTCTTCTACAATCGTTTTCCCTTGGCTTTCGTGAACAGACCCCAAAGCCCGAGATGAAATTCCCAAAGTAACACCATCATTCACCAAAGATTCTAAAATTTTTCCTGCTGGTGTAGATAATACTTTAATTTTTCCTTTCAAGTCTTTACCTTCCCACCACAAATCAGTAACCATATGAGAAGCATTTTTAAGATTGACAACTGAATCTTCTGGATGATCTAATTCTCCACAAGCCCGGTTCTCCTTGACTGTCTTCATATAGTTTTTGACTTCTCTTTCTAAGATTGGTTTAGGATAGACACGACCATTACCGTTTTGCTCATCTACTCTCTGCATAATTCCTGATAAGAAAGTTGCACCATTCTTAACTTGTATCTTTTCCGCCTCTGTCAATAAATCTTCACAGACTCCGCCAGCGCACAATTCATAATATTCTCTAAGAAGGTACTTGCTCATTTTATTATCTCCCGTCTAATCCGTTAACCGATAAGACCGCAACAAGACCTGGTAAGTTCTCTTTGATATATACCCCAGAAAACAAGGTTTCGCATCTTCCACCAACATAAGACACGGCTGCGTCTAAATGTTTGCTAATCTCTGGATCTGTTGCCATCTCCGGTGTAATAATTAGTAGCATCGTTCCTGTAACAGACTTGCCTTTTGGCATCGGACACGGAGAACGCTTAATACAATTTTGATAAATGGCAGCGCCAAGCTTAGGATCTGCTGGATTTGCTATCATAGTAGAGCCCAAGAACATCCTTCCCTCGGTTCCTAAGCAGCGCCCAAGATCTTTTGAATCAAAGGTCTGAACATAAGATTTTTCTGAAGCTAGTTTTAAAACTTGATGAAACAACTTAGCAAATGTAGAGTTCGCTACGGGATACATATTTAGAATACCAACCTTTCCACGAAGTAGTTGTGTCTGTCTCTCATTATCAATAAGAATATGAGGGTGTGGTGCTACATCATTGGCTAGGGATAGTGCATTTTTAGAGATAGTGTGGTTGAGAGATTCTTGCGCAGTAGGCCAAGATATGATATATACCACTTTTCCTTCGGCTTGGACTGAACTTAGATATCGCTCAAAAACTTCGTGAAGCTCTACGCAGGAACTTCCGGTGCCTCCACCTCCACCAGCCAAAACAAAAATCCAATCCACTTTGCCAAGCTTGGTTCGAATAGCGTCTTCAACAACTGCGCTGTTTTCGCTAAATACTTTCTTTCCATAAGCGACATTTTTGGCTACGCCATCAGCATCAGGGATTAGAATCAAATGGTCTGGATCTACACCTTCCGGCTGATCCTTTTCAGTAGTATTTAGGAGTAGTGTTTTATTGAATCCTAAATCTAAAAATGCTTTCGCTAGTTTTCCACCAGCACCACCAACACCAATAAAGGCACAATTCAAAGCAGACACCGCTTCATTCTCGGGCAGTTGCTCATCATGCTGGACTGTGATTTCCTCACCATAGTGCTCAATAAACCCAAAGTCTTCAGCATCAAAAGTTTCAAAAGAGGTACTAGTTACTGGCTCATCACTTGGTAAACTAAAAGCGTCTGCTTCTGTGATTAGTTCGGCTTTTATTTCTTCTTCCGGTTTTGCTTCTTCAATTTCACCAGCATCAATTTCTTCGTTTACATCTGGCTCTTGTTCGTCATCAATCATTTCTTATCTCCATTCATTATAAAAAGCGGGCGCAACCCGCGTGACTATGCACCCTGATTTGCATCGACGCACTGGTCGAAGCATACGAGATTTGCTTGTCCATAGATTTTCTAACATTATTTTTCACCCCACATTTTAAAATTTATTCCTTGATCACCAAAGATCATATTTCCAACATATGAAGTTCCAGAACTCACGCACCCCAAAATAAGTGCTGTGGTTATAGAATATTCATAAGTAAATAGTTCTGTTTGTCCGTTTATCGCCCACAAAAACCATCCGACATGAAACCCCATACACATGGGACAATGGAACAAATGATATGATGGTCTGATTTTGTCAAATATTTTAGCATATACTAGGAGTTGTGTTAATCCATAGGAGGCTAAAACAAAATAGAATAGGCTCATGAATAATAGCCGGAATAATATGTCCAAGGATTATTGGGACTGATTGAGCCCTTGTCTGGTGACTCGGGAACTTCTCCAAGTGCAGTCGAATCCTCTGCGTCGGGCTCTGTATACCAATCGTCAATTTCTTCTTCGTATCTTTCTTCTGCTTCAAACTTTGGTCTTTCTTGTTCTATGAATTGATAAGTAGAAAGAAGCACGACTTGTGTAGCATCTACACCCTCGTCGATGGCTTCGGGGTAATTCCCTTGAATACTGGCGTATACATCACCAGCATGGACTGATGATCTTTCAACGACACCTTTTTGTGACAGGTAATTAAAATAATTATTTTGAATCTGGTAGACTTCATCACTCATTTCGTTTTTTGGAAATGTAATGATCTTCTTGTTTGCATGGTCAATAACAATATCCAAGTCCTTATGATCCAAAACCATAATTTTTCCATCAACGGTCTTACGAGCAATCAAAGAAATCTGTGGGTGTGTTTCACTTTCTTCTTTGATTTCTTCTGCGCTCAAGGCATCAGGAGTAACATTTATTTTAATTGACGCCATCGGATTTTATCTCATGTATCAAACCTTGTACCTTGATCACTTTTTGTATCATTTCCTTTTTTGGTTCTTCGTTTTTAAATTCTTCTAAGGATTCTATTATGGCTTGAACCTTTTTTGTCATAGCCGCATCACTTATAATTTCTTCCATCATTAAAGATTTTTTCAAATCCTTTTTCAGTCTAGATATCTCCTCGTTCAAATATAACTTTAGACGAAGACCGTTGTCCACAAAGGAAGAAACAAATTTAGATAATAGTTCCTTCTGTTCTTTCAGGAGTTCACCCGAGTATTCAGCATTAAACTTTTTAGTAAAAGTCTTATATACCAAGTTGTCAATAGGAACCATTTGATCTTTGCCCTTACCTTCGGACAAAATCATTCCTTTTATGATCTGGTTCTCTAATAGAACTTTTGTTTTTATGGTACTACGTTGATTAAAGATTTGATAAATAGTAGCAAGAGATTTATAGTTAGGAACAAAATTATTGAAAGTGTCTTCTGGAAGCATCTTCTTGATTTTGCGAACTAGTTTATTTTGTTCCGATAATAGTCGTTTCTTATCAATAACCTCTCTCTGCTTAAGCACTTCCGATAATATTCTCTCTGCCGTGCGGGGGTGAGCATTTTGAGTTTTTGTCAGCGAATGATATAGTTTCAATTCTTGATGGAGAGATGTATCAAACCTAAAAGATTCTTTTATCAGAGATGCTATTTTTGTTTTTGAACTCTCATCTTTTTTCAAGATTGCTTTTGTTAGTTCTAGAACCAGAGCCTCATATAAAAAAGCACTATTCTTTTTCTTGTTGTGTTTAAATTTTACCATTTTTTGCTTCTTCTCTTTTCTCCAAATTCTCAATAATTTGTTTGACTTCTCTACTATTACTTAAAACTTCGTTTTCTACCTTGGAGTCCTCAGTATAATTAGTTTCGGTATTTTCCTTTATCCCTTTGTATTGTTGCTTAAATCCGTCAAGACCTGGGAAAACATTTCTTTGTGTATTCTTTCCCATCTCGGAAGCCACTTTCCCCATCATGTTTTTTCTTCTTCCGGCTTCTTCTCGATCATCGTGCTTTTCTGGTATGTATGCTTTTCCTTTATCCTTTGGTGTATGGTGTGGCTTTGGGTTTTGAGTTCTCCACTTCATATCATTACGCTTCCCCGGTTCAGCCAATAGTGTTTCGTCTTCGCCGCCATCGTCTTCCCCGGCGTCGTCTTCGCCACCGAGATCTCCACCAAGATCGTCTCCGCCAAGATCTCCACCAAGGTCGTCGCCGCCGCCTTCATCTCCGCCGCCTTCTTCAGCCGCGCCCTCAAGCATCGCTTCAAATTTCTTGTCGTAAAACATTTCACGCTGGTTGCGAACAATTTCTTCATCAGATAGATTGAGAAGATTCTTTGCTACCCACTGTTTGCTAAAGTATCCTTCAGTCGCAGCACCAGCAATTTCGAATTTCGTTCTCCAATGCTCTAGTTCCTGAAGTTCAGCAATTTTAGAAGGGCTATTGAGATGTAGCTTGAAAGATAATAAATCCTTTCCTTTGAAGCCTAGTGTATACAAATGAACAACCGCAATCTTTTCCAGTTCTGATACCACACTTCTTTGAAGCCTTTGTATTGTTCTGGCAAAACGCACGTCCTTTTGTGCAAGGGTAGTTTTTTCGTCACCACCTTCATCTGATTGCGTAAGGTATGATGGTGGGACTTTCAACGCAGAAAATAGTTTATCACGCAAATATTTTACATCGTCCACATCACCCGTGTAAGTTCCGCCTGGAAGACTTTCAACTCTCGTATTAGAAGCTCCTCCGCGAACAGGGATAAAATAATCTTCATCGGTGCTCATGGGGTTGTAGCGCAAATCAACACGACCAGTTTGAGAATCAATAACTTGATTTCTTTTCATCTGTGTTACAATGCGTTGCATATGCTGTTCAATTTCCTTTTCAGGAATTCCACCAACATCCACATAAAAAACACGTCGCTCGGGTGAGCGCACAACACGATAAGCCATCATCGCATCTTCTAATAGTTGTAGTTGTCTCCAAATGCGTCGGCAAGGCTCCAAAACAGAAGTTCCATAAGGAGCATATTTATCGTTTCCTAAAATTCGGAAATGTCCTATTTGCCAATTCTCAAAAGTAAGGCCACCACTGTTCCATTGGAATTGAACATAGTTGGGGTTTGTTTTATCTTCACCCTCCATTCTTTCTACTTCCATAGACGGAAGTCCAATGACGTTGGTGATTCCCAATTCTTCGTTAATATCAAGATATAGAAACATATCCCCAAATTTGCACATTGATCGACACCATCCAAAAATATTAAACTCAATATTCAAAACATCATAAAACAGTTGTGATAATATCTCTTTGATTTCTTCGTTGGGACAATTGATTAGAAGTAGTTTTTGAATTGCTGACGAGGTGGTCATTTCATCTGCATAGATGTCTAACCCTGAAGCAATCTCGGGCATGTATTCCATTTGATCAAAATCAATATATCGCTCTGCTCGGTTGACGTTTTGATATGCGGCTGTTCTAAAATTATCAAAAGGATTATGAGTTTGCTTTTTAAAGCTCAAACCACCAGGAGATGTAAAACTATATTTATTCAACTGACGGCGCTTAAGCTGACGTGGGTTTTGCTTTCGCCGATCAGTAATAGGACCAGATAAGAGTCTAGTTAGTGCGCGGTACAATGGGTTCTGATCATTGTTGGGGTTTCTTTTATTTTCCATTTCTATCCTTTTATAATCCAGCCGAAGTCTTCATAAAGTTTTTTAGCTTCTTGTATTCTATCACTACTTTCCACACTTTTGTAGCCGGTCATGCCGGGTATTGTAGTATTTAGTTTTGTGTTTGATACAATCATCGCGTTCAGTGTTGCCCTCTTAAATTGTAAGTCGCGGGTATTCTCCTGTAAGACCGTATCTCTAATCCAACAAGTTATAGCCAGAGCCATAACTAGGTCGTCATTGTAGCTTCGCTGTGCTTCTGGTCTTCCGTTTTTCCATACAAAGGTTTTTAGTTCTTGATAAGTCCTCTCCGAATTTATAGTAATTAGTTCGTTGCGAACGAATTCTTCTAACTTGGCGACGATGAGCGGTCGTGTCTTTTGTGAAGTGGTGAAGCCTGGAACAGAGTTAGAAATTTGCTCGGCTTCATATTGTTCAACATATTGATGAGTTCCTTTAGTAGAGTAATATAAATTTGGATAACCGGCATCAATGAGCTTTTCCAATACCGAGAAACCGATATTGTTGTTTTCAACAACCAGCATCGCATTTCCATATTCTTTTCCAGCATCAAATAAAATCCTCGCAAACAAATCAGTCGTAGGTTTGCCTCGATATTCGGCAACCTGAACCATCGTGTTTGTATTAAAAATGTGAAACACTGAATAATCAGCGCCATCGCCTCGTGAAACATCACCAACTAATAGATACTTGTTATCTGGATCATATTGTTCCCAGATCCAAAAGTTTCTATCAAAACCTGTTTGGTGTTCTGGACTGCGACAAGCTAGTGCCATCTTATTTAAATTATCCGGGTGAATAACTGTTTCGCCTGAAGCATTAAAGTTGCACTCATACTCTTGTGCAACTTTACGGCGCGAAAGGTTTCTAGTTGTTTCATCGAACCAGGCTTGATCTCTTTCCGGGTGTAATGTCCAATGAAGGATCGTGGGGTGAAAATCATTTTCGCCAGCTTGTGCAGAAACATAAGTTTTATGAAACCAGTTGCCCACCCCATTAGGAGAAGACAAGGCAATACAACGACCGCCCGCTGCCATTGTAGGTTGAAGTGCTGTCCATAATTCACTGAAGCCATCGATATGGGCGGCTTCGTCAATCACTAACAATGAGAGTGCTTCAGAGCGACCAGCATCAGCCGATGTGGACGTTGCTTTAATTTCAGAACCGTTACTCAAAACAAATGATGAACGATTATCAATGGCAATTTTGGCGATCTGATCAAACCAAGGAGGTAATAATTTGATCATCGCTTTTACTTTTTTTACAAGATTGGCTGCTGTACTAAATTTAGTTGCAATAACAAGAACATTTTTATCACGATGAAAAAGAAGCATCCACGAAACATATGCAGCGGTAATTGTTGAAATACCCATTTGACGGGATTTTAAAATAACGTTGTTACGATAATCGTTAAACTTTTGTAGTAAATCTTTTTGGAAGTCCCAAGTCTTAAATGGAATTTGCCCACGTTGAGGGTGAGCAATCTTACAATAATTGTCTATAAAATAAACAGGATCTTTGCCGCACTTAACAAGTTCTCGGACAAGTTCTTTTTTAGAAAGATATTGTGACATACATTACAATTAGTCGCGAGGCTCTAGATCTCGTTTTCCTGAAACATTTTCTGGCTTCTTGGTTTTTGGGAATTTATCTTTTCCAAGGCCAAGCCAATTCTTGATGCTCGTATCCAAGCGTTCTTCTACAGTGTGTCCTAGTTCGGGTTCATCTGGGATTCCGCCAATCTTATATTCTTGCTGGGCTTGGACCCAAGACCTTACCTTGCTCGTAGTTTGAACAATCATATGAGGTTCACTGTCTTTTGGTTTAGTCAACGTAAGACCGTTGCCTGTGATCTTTTTATATTCCTTCTTTAGAAAGTTGGCAATATCTTGGAGTCGTTGTTCAATCTCTCCTTCATAATCACCCTTGTAGACCTCACGCAAAGTGACTTCACCCTGATATTTGATGGTGAGCATATTACCGTGAAAGGTTACACCAAATCCATCCATGACTCTCTTATCGAGAATTGGATGACCCTCCTCTCTTTGAAGACCAACCTTGAGTGGTTCTCCATTTTCATCAAGCGCACCGTCAAAAGCGTTTGCAGCCGCTTGTTGGATACCTTGGATAATTTCTAGGACATTTGATTTTTTTTCAGCCATTATTTTTTATTCCTCTTAATAGATAGTTTGATTGATTTTTTTTCTTTAGCTAGCGATTGTATAACTTCGTAAGCTGCTGGTGAAACATAATAATTTTGCTTGGATTCCTTCACAAGATTACTAAAATCCCCAGATAAGATCTTTATTACTTCTTTGCCAATTCTCTGTATGACGGGTGCATCTTCTTTGGCAAAATTCTTTCTTTGTGGGCCAGCTTTTTTATGAATAGTTTTGATTGCTTTGATGATGGCTTCTCGGAACTTCTTCGAATCAATTCCTTGATTCCGCAATTGATTGAGTGCAGTCTGGATAGTTCCTGGTTTTAATTGCTTCAAGCCACGAAGGTCTTTTTTCTCGTCTTTTTGATCGTCATCTTTTTTGTCGTCTTTTTTGTCGTCTTCTTGATCGTCATCTTTTTTATCTTTATCTTTTTGATCCGAAGACGAATCTTCCTCTTCTGACTCTTCTTCATCCTTCGCTTTAGCTTGTGCAAGTGTTTTAGAAAATTCCCCTTCTTTAAGGAAGTGGATTTCTTCGGAAATAAAACTCTTTAGTTCGGATCTTGTAAGTCTAACTTTTCTAGCCATTTTTCTTCGCGTCCTTCAACGTTTACAATATAACACCGGAAACAGCACATAAACTTTGACATATAAAGATCGTCTTTCGCCTTGAAAGAATAAATATTACATACTGGGCAAGTGCGTTCTGATTCTTTTATAAATAGTTTCTTGGGCAGTAAAACACCATCAACCTCAACCTTCTCTTTGGTCTTCTCTTTTCTGGACATCTCTTTGATTTGAGATAGGTAATCTTTTTCTTTTTCTTTATCCCAATTATTTTTAGGATTTTGTATTGCTTCGTCGCCATACTTCTCTTGTATGGCTTTCTCAACTTTTATAAGATGATCGGGATCTTTCATCTCTTTACTATTTCGCTAGCGGCGAAAAAGATTGCGATTGATGTAATCATTCCCACTGCTATTCCACCACCAAACCACAGTATATCATAATCTCCAACATCAGTTGCAATTTTTTGTAAGCGTAAGATTTCCTCATCTTGAGCTGCAACAATAATATTGTATTTCCTTTTCTCTATCTTGAGTTCGCTAGAAAGTAAATCGTTGTCTCTCGTGCATTTTGCCTGTAGGGTGTCCGTCTCATATTTTACTTTTAATTTGCACTCTTGTTCTGCTCGTGCTTTTTCTGCCAATAGCTTTGCGGTTGCCTCTATTGAGAATAGTGTTCCCGTGAATGGTGCAACATCACCTTCGTTTAAAAAAGTAAATTTCGCACTTGTGCTTGTGGTTGTTTGGGCATTAGCTATGACCGACGAGGAAATAAAAATAATACTAATCAGTATTGCTATTGTTTTTTTTAGGCTCATATTCAAATCCAAACTCTAATGTAATTCTCTCTGCCATCTGATCGGGATCATCAGTCCACTCTTTTATAACAGACTTGACAAATTTCTTTTCTTTCTTGTCTAGCGTCTTATTTTCTTTGGAATACTTTTCTTCAATTTTTTTAATTGCGTTGTCGTATTCTTTATCGATCCACTCTTTCTCTTTCTTTTTATTTAATTCGGCTACTTCGATTGCATCTAATTGTTTCTTGTGAGAATCATCAGCAGCTTTGATAATCTCCTCAATCTTGTTTTCTTTAGATCGAAAAACTAAAGCGACTATTATGAGAACAGGTATATACCAATAAGACTTTAGGAAAGACCAGATTTTTTTTATTATAATCATTTACCTTTATTATGATCTTTCCACGCTTTCGCAAATGCTTGTGGGCAATCGTCTTTTCCTCCACACATTTCTTTCTTCAATGCCATAACCAGATCTTTTTTCCCCGGTGGGGCTACTTCTTGGAGAGGGGTGGGCTGAAAGCCTTCTAGCTCCGCTGCAACCGCATCATCTATGACCTGCGCTAGTCTTTGTGCTAAAGCTTGTTGCTCTTTGTATTCTAGTGCTTTGTACTTGTGTCTTATAACAGAATCAATAAATCTTTTTTCTGTGTCATCTACAGATGGGCTAGGCGCATTCTTTTTTTGTTTTGGGGGAGACACGCTGAAATCACCAGGTTCCATAAAACTTTCATCAAGTTCTTCTTGAATAATCTTCTTGAGTTGTGACTTAGTGATTTTCATATTTTATGAACTCCATCTATTACGCATCTCTTGTGTTGCTTCTTCAATTGCTTGGTTGAGCCACTGTGGATCTTCTTCCTCTAATGAGTTGAATTTGATTGACCAGCCTTCGGTGGTGTTCTCGGGAAGTTCGGTGGTTTTGGGGCCGCCGCCATAGCTCCAATTATTCGATTCGCTCGCTCTATAAGCATCAATAGCATCTATTAGGTTCGTTCCCTTGGGACCGATAAAATCAGGACTCGCAGAAGAACCACCAGAAGTCCCAGCGGCTACCACTCTGACTTGATCTGTTAGGGGGTCTGTATTTTTGAGTTGCCAAGCTTGTTCGTTTGGTGCCCACTCAAAACTCCACGGGCCTTCTTCACCCTCGAAAGTGACTTCTTCTTTTAACAAACGAGTCATTTCTTCTTTAATAATTTTCTTAAGTTGTGATCTTGTAACTTTCATTTTTTCTTTCTGCGGATTTTTATTTTCCTGTTTTCTTGTAACGGAAATTCCATTTGTGCTGGGTCTTCGCCAGGTCCAGGGGCATCCACGCCTTGTGGTGATAGAACACCACGGATAAAATTAATTGCGTCCATTAGTGTTTCGGGGTTTGCATGTTGCATAGCTTCTTCATCTGTGGATGGATACACTTCAACTTCATAATTGCTATCATCCCACACATCAATCGTAGCACTCTTGTAGGGCTCTCCCGAGGGGCTACTGTAGTTTGTTATTCCTTGTTGTTTCTCGCGACTGGATGCTTTATCTTGCAAGCCTAGATTTTCCATCTCAGGAGAGATAATGGTGTTAATAGCATTTTCCAGTTCTACGGCTAGTTCCTTGTTGTATCTGTCTTCGCCGAAGCGAGTTACGATTTCATCAAAGTCAGCAAACTTTTCTGCGCCCGCAGTTACTTCTGCAAGAATTTCTTTAATATATTCCTGTAGCGATTCTTTTTCTAAGAGTGATTCATTTTTTTTATCAACACCTACATCCTTGATGCTTCCGTATTTATCGGGATTAGCATTGACGGCTGCTCGGGCCCTTTCTTCTGTCTTTCCACCGGCTCTTAAGGCGTCGGCCACCTTGCTTACAGAAATATCTTCATCCTCGGGAACACCAAGCTCTCTGTGCAACGCGCCTTTGTTTTTTCCAAATGCTTTTTGCATCCAGTCTTCTTCTTCTTGGATAATTTGTTTGAGTTTTGATTTTGTGATTTTCACGACATCGTCCTTGACTCGATTGTATCCATTATATCAGCATCAGTAACTCCGGCTTCGACGCATTGATTTACCGCAGCTTCTAAAGCGGCGAGTGCCGCCCCTTGCTTGTCAGTTAGATCGGTATACAACTTTTGTCCGGTCTGATCAGCGTAGAGTTGAGCGGTTGGATCATCATAACGAGGAGCTTCGCTCAATTCCTCTTTGATGATTTGTTTAAGTTTTTGTTTTGTAATTTTCATTTTAGTTTCCGTGTTTCCAGTTAGTCGCAATATCCGCGATGCCCTGTATTCCTATGTAACCCAACGCAATAGCCACCCATTGATCGCCACTGATCGGACCTAGATATAAAAAGAGAGTGGCTAAAGAGAAAACCGTAAATTTTCTCGATACCACTTTCTTTAATGTTTTGTCAATAAATGAACTCACTCTTTTCCTTTGTTGAACAAACTCAACAAAACAATAAGCGACAATAGTCCAACAAACCCACTTGATCCAATAGACTCAATTAGTTTGACAACGTTGCCGACGACGCCCATTCCAAAAATACCTGCTCCATAAATTACTTCAACAAGAATTGCCAAAGCGAGCAAATTCATTACCAGACCTGTAAGTCCACTAACACCTTCATTAACTGTTTTTAAAATATCTTTCATATTCACGTACCTCCTACGCAAATATAAATAGTTAGCTACGCAGTAACATTCGCATATCCATCTTTCTTTTCTATAGTGATGATTGAGTCCGCAGCATCTTTTAAGTTATCAAGATGAGAAATTAAAATAACAGTTTTGAAAATAGAAGTTGTAATATCGAGAATACGCACAAAGCCTTCCATTCTTTCAGCATCTAAAGCAGTACCGGGCTCGTCTAAAATAAACAATTGTGATTTGGGTAATGAAGAAATATTTGTGAACGCCAAACGTATTGCCATCGCAGCCACAGTTTTTTCCGCACCACTAGCCATTTCTAATGGACTAGGATCACGATCTGGTTGTTGGATATAAATATCTAGACGATTGTCGTCCGTCTCAAAGAGCACTTGGAAATCTACTACATTCGCAAGTATCTTGGAAATCTCATTATTGATTGTTGGCAAACTCTTTTTGATTATGTTATATGCAATACCGTTCGGGTGCATACAGCGCATATACAGATCGTGTGCTTCATAATCATTCTTTAGGTTTTCGCACTTGGTCTTTTCTACTTCGAGATTTTGAATTCTATGTTCGCTAAACCCATGAAGTTTATAAAGCCTTAGCAATTCGCTTTCGCATTCCTCTAACTTAACAACGCATTTCCTAAGCGCAGAAATCTTTAAGTTCTTATCTTTAACAATCCCTTCTAAATCTTCTATGACCTCTTTATTATCATCATAAAACTTTTCTTTCTCTTGGAGTTCTCTTATTTCGTGTTCTATGATCAATTTCTTTGAGGATAGGTTCTCTATCAAAAGTTCATCAGTAGGTATCTGATTCTCTAAATCTTTTTTGAGTTTCAGTAGATCCTCAAACTTGGCAAGATGGCTCTCTACATTATCAATTTCTAAAGAATTCATTTCCACTTGAATTGATTGGGACTCCTCCTGTTTAGTTTGTTGACCAATTTGAACTAATGGAATTTTATTTTTGGCTTCATACGCATCACGAATAAATTTACAATGTGAAAATTCAGATCCACAAGGAACCTCTTTCAATAACTTCGCTCGCGTCTCAAATTGAGATAATTCAGTTTTACTGGCTTTTAGATCTAAAGTGATATTCACTAGTTCTTTTTCGAGTTCTAGATATTTTCGCTTCTGTGAAAATAGAAAATCCTCATCAAACGATTTAATGAAATCGTTAGCTTTAGTAATTTTGTTTTTATTTTTGATGTTCTCATCAGTCTTGTGTATTATGTCTTTTTCGTATAGTAACAACTTCTTCTCTGACTGAGATATGGAATTACGAATATTAAGAATATCAATGATTTCTGTGGGGGCTGATTGAATTTTATCTTCTAGATCTGAAATCTGATCCTTAAGAACAACAACCTCCTTCTTTAATATCTCACAACTATTTTTTCTTTTTATCGTCGCGGCTTCGTTATCAAGAAGATCTTTATGGGCTATCCTTATGTCTTCATCATAATCAACCGCATCAAGAACTTTAATCTCGGCTTTGATATCGGCTGCATCTTCCTTTGCTGTCTTGAATTTTTTATCAAAGATCTCTAGATCTAAAAACTTTGCCAAGATTTCTTTGCGCCTTGTAGAGCCTTCATTAATAAATGCTAGCGCACCCAATTGAGAACTCATAGAAGTTATTAAGAAATCGTCAAGACTTCCAAAATATTTCATAATATTCTTGTCGGTGTCTGAGCGAGTAAGCCCATTTAAAGATTCTTCCTTTTCAGTCGCTATGTCCCAAGATTTAAAGTCTACAACAGTTTTAGCCTCAACTGTTTCTGCCCCTTTTAGCCGCTTGAGATACTTGCTGGATTCTCTCCTAATTGTATATACTTTGTTGCCTCGCCTAATCTTAACCTGACCAAAGCCTTCGGTCTTGTTGTTATTGATTATGTTGAGGTTCTTACGCGAATTCTTTGAAATTGAGTTGTAGATCGTATACAAAAGCGAATCAACGATACTGGACTTACCAGAAAAGTTGCGACCATAAATCCCAGTAATTCCACTATAATTGGTAAAGTCTATGCGATTGCCTTCGCCATAATTAAACAGGTTGCTCCACTCCAATTCCAGAATTTCAAAATCCACATTACGATAAGTCTCGTCATTGTTTTCGACAATCTGTTTATATTTTTTGTTTAGATCCCGGATCTTCTTTTCAAGAGCTTCATCAATTTTATAGTCTTCTAGATATTCGCCAATTAATTTTTCTTGAACTACAAGATCTCTGAGGTTTTCTTTTTGAAAAGAGTCTCCTATCTCCACACCGCTGGTGAACGTAGATTTATTCACTACCGTAATTGATTCTGGCTTGTGGCGTTTTTTTGCAACATCCACAGCCTTCTTTAGTGCTATGGCGGAAATGCTGTTCTCTACCACCAATCTCAAACGAGCACCTTCAGGTACAGAAGTTTCGGGAACTTTGCCATCCTTGGTAAGAGGTAGCGAGATAAATGGTTTTGGATTTGTAAGAGTGACGGGTCTAACGGTAAAATCTTCTTTGCTCTTAATATCCCAAATCAAGAAACCTTTACAAGTTCCTTCGCCATGATTTTGTTGGATGGTGCTGCCAGCATAACGAATGCGGCCGGCTTTGTCCATAATTTGATTTGTTAAGTGTATGTCTCCCAACATCGCATAATCAAATTTATCAAAGATCGAAATGTCATGCTCGCCAATATCCATCTTCCACCCTATGTCTGTTTGACAACCACTAATGGAGCCATGATAAAGAGCAATATTTATTTGATCAGGATTGGACGGATCTTTCCAATTATCCTCATCAAACACGCTCAACACGTTTAAGGTAAACTCGTGACCCATATCAACTTCGCAAGAGTTCTTTAGTAAATGTAGGTTGGAATGATTAAGAGATTTTACGATTGGAGTGATTGCATCTTGTCTGCTTGTGTTTCTTAAGTTGCCGTCGTGATTGCCTAAGATGATATATGTTGGGGCAATCTCCGCTAAATTATAAAGAAAGTCAGAAGTCATCTCCACATATTCAGGAGAAATCTGTGTCTTGGTGTGGCATATGTCGCCACAATGAACAATATAATCCACCTTCTCTTTTCGGAGAGTTTCATATATTTTATTAAATATAATCTTATATTCGGTGTGATATTTGAGATTGCGAATATGGGTATCCGCGATGTGAGCAAACTTCATTACTTACCATTATACCAGGAGATATGGTTAAGTCAAGAGAAAGTTTTTGTTTAGTTAATTTTATCCACTCTTTCTCCAAGGGCACGGTGGTTTGCTGGGGTCATTGGTTATCGCATCCATTTTGGCTTCCAGCTCATCAAGAAACTGTCCATCTTGAGCGCCGCTCGGATCGTTCCGCATGTTGGCCAGAGCCTGAGCATAATGCCGTTGTAACTTCGCACACTCATCTTCTTCTTCGTTCATTAGTGTATCAAGTTCTTCCTTAATAATTTGTTTAAGTTTTGATTTAGTTAATTTCATTTGTTTCTCCTATAAAACCGAAAGTTTCTTTAATAAATAGTTGCTTATACTTCTTCTAAGCGAAACCGCACTAGAACAAAGTTTCTTCCTGGGTTTTCATTGGAGTATTCTTCTAGTACGTCTTGGCCATCTTTATCATCATATCCACTCCATCCATCCTCTCCACGAGGCATCATCAATTTGCCGCGCTCTTTTTCCGCGACATAAACAATATCTTCTCTATCATATTGCACCGATTCCTCGTTTAAGTTAATACCAGAGATTTCCTCTTTGATGATCTGTTTGAGTTTTGATTTGGTAAGTTTCATTTGTTTCTCCTGTTAAAGCGAAAGTTTCTCCAATAAATAGTTGTCTAAAGAAACAAAAGTGGAAGTTTTCTTGCGAGCTTGGAATGTTTCCTTATCCATCTCTCCAATGTCTCCAAACCCCGAAGTATCAATCCTGTAAACATCCACGCCATATGACATAAATAGTTTGCTTATTTTATATTCTTTTGCGCGGGCATCATCATCCAGGGCAATATATATCTTATCGCAGTTATCCACAATCTTTTGAAAACTATAGCTATTTTCTCGTAGTGTAGAGCCAAGCAGGGGAATAGCGTTGGTTGCTTTTATTGCGTCGAACACACCTTCCACAATTGTGATGTCTTTATCCCAATCAAGATACAGTTCGTTAAAGATGAAATCGCGTTCTGCTGGTGGGTTTTTATATTTCATCCAGTCGTCGCTATATCCTCTAGCGATAAAATAATTAATGTTTCCATCAAGATCAAACGAAGGCACGATCACTCTTTTAGCATACTGCCCGTCAGGGCAATAACCAATCTTCCACCACAAAATATCTTCGCGGTCAATACCTCGGGTCTTTAAATAATTTCTGGCTGGCAAAGAAAGTGGAGTGAGTTTCTTTTTGGTTAAAGAAATAAATTCTTCTGGAAGTGTGACGATGATCTTTTCTTCTTCCGGTTTTTCCAGATCGGACATGTCAACAATGCCGCAAAGTGTTTTCCACTCAGAACGGTTTTTTGGTTTTCCATAAGATGAAACAAGATGCGAAATCCTGCGACCGTTATAGTCGCAGACCCAACACTTGAAAACATTCTTGTCAAAATTTATCGAAAACTTTGGTTTGTGGTGTTTGCACTTGGGGCAATAAAAAAGAAACTCATCTTTTGATTTGGAATAAGATCCAAGGAAATCTTCAATTATTCTAACTTTTCTTTCAGACATTCAAAACCCGCTCTCGCAATTATTAAGGAATCAGCCTGGTCATAACAATATGGCTTTGGCTTACCCGTTCTTCCATACTCTACAGTAAAGTGGGGTTCGTTGTCAATAAGAAAATTCATAACCTGCTCTTTTGCCTTGGTTCCTCTTTTAATAGTAATTCCGCATTTCTTTCTTGCGGAGATGGCAGGGATGTATTCTGGGATTATATCAAATGCCTCATAGCATAACCAAGACACAATACCGTTGAACTTTGATAAAGTTGCGATTGTGTGAGAAGATGACTTTCCCATCATAAACATATTAAGCGCGGGCTCAATAAAAATATTCTCAAATGGATAAGAGTCTTTTAGTTTATTTAATTTATCTTTTATGTGGAGGGCTTTGGAAAAGAGATCGGTGAAGTGATTTTTATTTCTTGTATCCCAGTGTCCGATCTCTGCTATTTGTCCGTTATTCAAAAGAACAGTATATCCCGTAATGCTGGTGGATATATCAAGTCCTAAAATCATAATTCTATTATACTAGAAGTCGAGCTTAAGTTTAAATGTGAAGTCGTCTATTTCTCTTTTGCGGACTGGGTTTGCTAATTTAGCAACGCCAATGAGATTTCGTTTTTGATCGTAGATTCCGATCTTACTAATATAAGTTGTCTTCTCGAAAGATGCGGTGGGTTCTGCCCAAGTGCCTGAAGTAATATTTGCGATTGGAACAGTTTGCCTTTGTTGATAGGCTAAAGTTCCCGAAGAAACTTCATAAGATGAACTTCCATATTTAAGATAGGTTGGGTTATTAGAATAATTTAGTTGGCCGCGAGCAGCATGAGCAAACATTGTTTTTACAGGAACATATTGTGTGCCCTTGAAATCCAATCCAAAACTTGCACTCTGAAGAACACTCGCTCCTCCACAATCCGAATCGCACATTGGGCTAGTTTGAGGAATATCAATCCAGCGAGGGTTAGTGGCGGGATCTGGAGAACAATCAACCCAGTGAGCCATATTAGTATTAATATTCCAACTACCAGTTAGAATCAGGAACCCTTCATTATATAAAGCAACGCCAGCTACAGAACCACTATTTGCATCGGCTGGATATTTTTGTATCAATTCCCCGTTGCGTAAGTCATCAACTAATTCTGCCGCCAAAGTTCCAGTCCAATACATCTTAAGAGAGATGCTCCCCTTCTTGATCGACGAGCCATAAAAAATAGAAGGAATAGAAACAATACGCATTTCTTGTTGTAACTTATCACCCAACGACGAAGAATAAAGATAATGCGGACTGAGCGTGGCATAAGAATTGAGTGCAGTTCTCAATGATTGAATTTGTCTTTTTGGCTCTGATACAGATGGTGCGCTTGGGCCTGAATACCACGAAGAAGTTATGGTAGCAGATAATGGATATGAACCAGTAATGATGTCTCCATAAGCAAAATCATTATTAAAATTTGTTGTAGAGATTGTGCTGAATGAAGTTAGACTTCCCGCTTTTGTAATGAACGGATAAATGAGTTGACTAGTTTGTCGGTCAACATTCATTTCATATAGGTTGGCATATCCCGTGGGAACACCTCCAACATTATCTACGAAAGCGCCGGGTACTTGTGGGGTGTTGTTTAAAAACGTCCGGCACCGATAGATAAAAAAGGATTGCTGTGGGTATGTTTTTATTTGGTTATGAAAAATATCATTGGGACCAAATTTATAAAACGACATATCAAATGTAAATAGTCAGTCTCTAGTAATCTAATCTAACCCGCAAGGTCATTTCATTTGTCGGATCTTTCTTTAGAGGCTCCGATAATTTAGCGACTGCTAGCAATTCATTATCCGCAGAATATAATCCAACCGTCGTCATATAAGAAACAGGAGCGTCAAGTGTATTATTCTTTACGACCATTTTGCTTGAAGCCAAATAAGTTGGATTAGAACTATAGTTGTAATCATTGTTGTTGACACGACAGAAATGAATTGTGGAGTTTAATTCTGTGGTGTTGTTATAATCATTATCATACCACCTATGGCGAATAGCATTACAAGAGGCTGTGATTGCTGAACCCGTAAGCAGATCTGTTATTATATTTCCTGCTTGATCCATTAGAGCATCAAAGCCCAAAACAGGCGTCTGAAAGACCGAAGCAGTCAAGACAGCAATACCCGCTTGATAATAAACTAATCCTACCAATCCATTACCAGACGAGCCGGAATATGCACCACCCGTTGAGCAAGAAAGAATACCATACTCGCCCGCTGGTGAATTTACTTTATAGGAATTTTCAGCACCAGCATCCGTAATTGTAAGTCGTGAACTATTAGCTATGCTATAAGTTGTGGAACCACCCAACTGCAAAACAAACGAACCTTTTTTGATTTCGTCTTTTGTAAGCAAGCGAGCAAAGTTAATGAACAAGCATTCTTTATGTTTTGTTCCACCACCGTCGATATTACCATCTTGATCAAATTCAAGAATAGAGCCAGTGGCATCGTAACCCATAAGCACTTGAGCCATTTGGGTATACATGTTTATTTTTTTAGCTTGTTGGACATTGGGAACCGCCGCAGATAAAGAAGACTTCGCAGAATAGCCCACAGTCAAATCAAAAATATTATTTGCTGAAGAACTTAGATAAGGATAATCATACACGCTCTGAAACATTCCATGAGCATAGTTTTTGATGTTTCCTCCATTGGGAAAGACCGGAGTATATGTACCCGACATGATAGATCCCGTGATCGGAATCGCCTCGTGCAACATCGTGCGAGTGCTTACAATGTCGTTGTTTAGAAATGCTTTGTATGTTGTTGCCATTTATATTATCCTTTTATACCTTTGCGAACCTTACTGGAATATCAATTCTATATCCCGTTGTTTGTCCCGTCACCTTCACAATGGAATCAATGTAGTTACAGGAGGAACCAAAATTATTTACAATTCCCGTAGCGATTGTGCTTCCTAATTGACTAAAGAGAAATGTGCTGGTTTGTAACTCAATGGACGCTTGAATTTTAAATTGTATCCTTGTTCCTCTCGGTCCTCGAATTGGGGTTACGCTTGGGATACTAGCTTCTTGTTGTTGATCCCCAGTCACTTCAATTCCATTTACATAAGCGGCATCAGTTCCTAAAGAAAAATAATAACTTGCGATGTTGTCGTCGTCAATGAACGAAACTGCGGCGGGTGCTGCCGTTGAATCTGGTGCGACGATAGAACCAAGACGATTATCAATCTGGACAATATATCCAGTCTCAACTAAATCTGAATCTAAATTAAACTGTGGAGAAATTTCCGTTGTGTTGAGTCCTTGATCTACACGGATGCTTCCAGGCTCATTACCCGGACTTGCGCCGTTAAGAAGACCAGCGTTATTACTTCCGAACAATCCCGTAGGTTGGGATTTTACAGAGTCAGTGTCTACTGCTACAACATAAGATCCGCTTGTTGCTGGTGAGTACATTCGTTTAGAGCCGTCAACTCCATCAGCTAACATCAGCACCGGAAGATACAAGAGATTTGTTCTGGGAATAGAAATAAGTCTTGATTTCATAGAAGACGCATTATTTGTAAAGGCCTCCAACACTGGGGTTTGCAAAATCTCTAAATCATAATACGCAGATCCGCTTGGATTGTTTTTATCATAAAGACCATAATTGATCTCGTCATCGCCAATCGAAAATTTTACAATTTTGAACGAGCCATCGCCCTTTGCAAGTCGATATCTACCTGTGTCCGTAAGCACCGCATCTAATATGATGTCTCCTGAATTATCTAAAAATGCCATAAATTTCTCCTATTCTCCTAATAAATAGTTTGTTTGTTTACTATTCATCTTCTTTTTTATGTTGTAGAGTCTCCACCTTCGGTGTCGCCCCTATGCTTAAATTCTAAATTAATATCTATTTTTCTTCCAGTCTTTTTTGAAACCAAACGAACTTTGTATTTTTGATCCCAGACCCCCTCATTCATTACACCAATTGGCAAACTATTAAACGAATCATTAATTTGAGGACTTATCCTCGGTCCACCGTTAAATAGTTGTTCTTCGTTTAATAAAGTTTGTGGCAAAGAAGGAATAAGCTGAATGTATTTTCTCATACTTTTTGTTCTTCTTTTAGTAAAAAATCCAGGTGGTCGAAGTTGAATCACTTCTATCAATGGATATACCGCACCAGAATCATCAACCATTTTGAATTGATAAATTGGCGAAGGGTTGGATACATGCCCATGATTATCCACTACGCGCAAAGTATAATAATAAGTAACGTTGGGTAATATGTTATCAACGAACGCTGCGGAAGGAAGAAAATAATTCTTATCCTTCTGGAATGCTGTATCAACTGTAGCAATCATATTTCCATCAAAATCATTATAAGATGCCGGGGATCTCTCTAGCCTAAAGACCTGAAACGTAGTAGACTTATCATCAGTTTTATATTCCACTGGTCCGGTGGGGCGCTTTTGTGCTTCCCGAATGGCTGCAATCAAGGCTTCATCTTCGCCGGTTATTGAAACAGGATCTAATTCATAGAAACCCACATTACTATTCATACTAAGCAGTACCTTGTCTTTTACGCCACGATAGGGCACAATGTCTACATCAGGAAAAACTGGTGGACGATCAAGAACCCGGTTTGTCATGCTGTTTAGAGGTACTTTGAATATCTTAAATGAAACATTGTTTTCTATTTCTATTTCTGCCGAATTTGCATCTATAGATTGTGTGTTGTTGAGATACTTGTATTTGTTTCCCATCACCATTTGATATGCATGGACCACATATGTATATTGCTTATTATATTTTACTTGAGTGTCTACAAATTTTAAAACATCAATATCGTTAGAGTTTATAAAATAAAAACTTTGTATGGCATTATCTTCAACGGGTTGATCGCCTTCATATTTTTTTACTTCATAAAATACTGTCTCCGATGGAGAGAGTGCGCTACTGAAGATCTCGTTCATGGTGCGAAAAGACTCTTTAGATAATTGAAGCAACTTAGAATATAAAAGTGTTGACATCAGTGTTCTATATAATTTGTTCTTGGAATTATTGGAGACACTATTGTCTTTGCTTTGCTGACCTCCCATAAAGATCATATTGTCGTTCCCAATTTTTCGCTGTAAGACTACATTACTTTCGTTCCCCCTGAGTGATGTAATCCAATTTGTAATATCCCACGACTCAAAAAAGTTTTGGACGGTTTCCGTATCGTCGGCGGAACCAACGGCTGAATTTATAATAGTATCAGTCTTTGCTGTACCAAACAGGACACTATCCGTTTCAATGATGTACTTGATTAAATCACCACCAAGACCACACTCCGAAAGTATTTGCGCCATTTCAGTAAATTGATCAGTTTGAAATACGATCTCAGCATACATCGGAAATAAATTCTTATAACCATTATAGTCCTTCATCATTTGTATTCCGGCTTGTGGAAAGACAATATTTTTATATTGATTACTAAGCACTTCTAGATCGGCTGGTAGCGGACTGATAACGGGTGGGTTAGAAATCGCCCTAACATATTTATCAAAATATTCACCTGAATCCGATTCACCAATTTTCTCTCCCGTCTTATCACTAACAATATCAACAAACACATCCTTCACTCTGCCGTTTAGTGTTAGTTGTTTTGCGTATAAGGTTCCAGGTGTGCCGTTGGTGGCGTCTAAGTTTTCCTCTTGTATCTCCGAACCAAATACATATAAATTTGGCAAAAGAGTTTCCGGTATTGATCTGGACGTAGATCTCTCGTATCCGTTTATAAAGAAATTGTATTCAAAATTATAATTGATAAACGGGGGCTTGTTTACTAATGCTTGCTTATCAATTCCCAAAGCTTCGTCATCAACTAGCATTTCTACCTGAAAGGCATAATCTGTGAAATATCCCCTTTGAGCTGAAGTATTAAAAATTCCTTCGTGATATTGGCTCCACCTTACCGGATTAAATTCTCCGCTGGTGTCGGTTGTTGAGGGTGGTGCTGGGTTAGGTGGCGTAGGTATTGAAGGCTGTGCTGGGGTCGATCTCATTCCGGTGCGATTTTGAGTTTGATTTCCTCCAATGGGGCTAGTTAGTGGATTTAAATTATTATATGAAAACGACATTTTTTAAAACCCAAACCTTTCTATAATATCTGAACCCACAGTTCCGCCCGAGCCTGTCACAAGATTTCCCTGTGCTGCTTCTTGCTCAAGTTGAGACTGTATTACCTCTACTCGCTCTGTTACGTCTACGCGAGGTGTTGATGTAGAAAAGCCAGATTTCCAGCGATCCGAAGAAGTGTTTGGGCTAAAAGTTATTTTCTCGATTCGAGAAGTTGAACTTATTGTTTGCACGGTGGCGAGAGTTACTTGACTATAGGCATCTTCATTTGCTGGAATACCTGCCCCAATAAATCTGCCATGATTCCAGTAAACGTTCAATCCACTTCTTATTGTGTCTGGGATGGGTACAAAACTATCATCATCTAGAGATGCGTTTATGTTAAGTCCATTGATAAAACTAATAAAAGAATATGCGCTTATGCTTGTCATCCTTGCTCCCGTTCGGTTTGTCTTTGTTGCCGCCGTGCATTGGCTTCGCGGCGTAGTCTTTCATCCTCTGCACGGTCAGCCTCTCTTTGATCGCTTTCTGCATCTTGTCGTCGCTGTTGTTCTTCTCGTCGTCGGTCTTGTTCTTCTCGCTCCTCGGCGCGGGGATCTGAGTGGGCGGAGTTTCGATGGAATTCGTCAATTCTTGCGTTGCGCTCGGCTTCCGACTCATAAGTATCGAAGGAGGAAGTATTACCCACTTGTTCATAAGCGTCGGCATCTGCTTGTGAAAATCCTGTAGATCCAGCGGGTAGTGAAAGAGGTGGAGGATCGTAAAATACCGTCTGCATAATCTCCGTAGTGATCTCCGTTGTACTTCGCACACCCCCATAAATACTTCGAATATCCTGCGAAGACGCAGGGGGCTCAATATAAAAAGTTGAGGAATCAACACCCGGTAGATCGCCGAATAGAGATCCAAAATTTGATGGCGAAAATGCGTTGGCGTTAAATCCTGGTGGTAAATCAAAAATCTCTAACGCCGCTTGAGCTGTTCGTGGTTCTAAAAGAAAAAAGGTATCAATGGTTGGGAACTCTGATTGTAAGTCACGGGTAACTCCAAATACTTTATTTTGATATGGACTCAAGCGACATATTAAAGTTCCTCCGAGTGCTTGGTTATATATTTGTCTAGTGAGTGGTTGCCACTGTGGTTTCGTCAATTGATCTTCTTGGTAGCCTGTCATGATCTCAATCGCATCGAGTTTGAAGAATTTTATATTAACTTCTGATTGCGAAGAAACACTGGTTGAAGTTCGTCCGATTACTTCTCTTATGTTTGTCGGAAGTATCTCTTGTTTTGTCAACACTTTCATGTGATTAGGGGTCGTCGAGATCCATCCTTGTGATGGGCTTAAATCGTTTGCGTGTGGTGCTCCTCTAAATAAAAAGCTTGGAGTCCAGATCGAGTAGTTTTTTTGAAAGTTACTTGCTGGTCCACTAGGGTTGTTTGGTGAAAAGAAAGTGGATGCGTCTCTTATAGTTTGGGCTACAAGGGCTCTATCTTCATTGATAATGGCTTGTCCTGTAGTTTCATATGGCCCGCCGAACTGATATGAGTTAGGATTTATTTCTTCTAAAAGCCTCATAAACATAGAAAAGGGATTCGCAGACGCATTCGCGCTCTCAACCGGGCAAATTTGGTTATCTTTGTTGACGGGATCAGTGAGTCCATCTACAAGTGTTAGTGTAGTAAATGCAAATGCAGGTTCAACAACAACTCCCAAAGTCACCATCTTGGTGGTTACAACGGTTGATGCGGCAGGTTCGCCCGGAGACGAGGTTGGAGGTTGCTCCTCCGTGGGAGCGCCGCCAAGCGCATCTCCCACTGCGGCGGCTACCAAGTCTCCTTCGTCGCTTGGTGGAGCTGATCCAACAATCTGCAAAGACTTACCGTGAGCCATGTTGACTCGCGCTGGTGATAAATACGAAAAATCTGTGAACTGAAGATTATCTCCTGTATTGAATTCCTGACCGTTGATCGCAAAAGTTAAACTATCTTGTGGGTTGCGGAAAAGTCGATTCGTTTCTTGGCTTATTCTATTAAGAAATTCTGTTTCGCTCATCTTCTTTATTCCCATATTCAAGGAATTTTCTTGCAGTCCCAAAAAATCAAAAGAGGAGGTTCTATCCACATTACTATTGAAATAATTTACAAAAGTATTTTTAATTTGAAAAGAGATAGTAGGCTTGGAATAATTCATTAGCGTAGAAGGTTGTCTAGCTGCCAAAGTCGTATTATCATTACTGAGTTTTGTTAGAGTGTTAAGTTCTTTTATCTTCAGTATATCAAAAGTTTTATCTATCAAAACTTCCATTAATCCAATAATCGCTGATGTGCCATTTGGAGTTCGCGGGTTTACTAATGAAATTAATTGATCGCGCAAGGCATCCCCGTTAGATGGGCGAGAGGGATCATAGGTTGCTGATGTTGTTTCTTTTGAAAACAAAAATAGCATTTGTAAATAAGTGTTGATGGAGTTTCTTATTCTCCTGTAATCCAAAGTAATTTTATTTTTTCTAGATACAGTTTTCCCTTCTTGTTCGTAGTCAATATGTGGATCAACCTTCCAAGTATAACTCGCTTCTTGCCCTGGTTTTGTTATTTCATTTAAATAAAACTGAAGATAATCTTTGGCGGATTGTAAATCTCTTAGTTGAGATAGTATGTATTCATCCGTCTTGTCAATTATTTCCATTTCTATTCTATACTGATAGTATCCGTCCGTAACTTGTGGCATTGATTTATCAATACCTGAAATGTGTCGAATACCTTCAGCGTCATTGAGCCTGATCCCTGTGAGTTCCTCGATAGTTCCAATAACTGTTTTATTCGCGAAGTTAGTTGGTAATTGTCCTGGTAGTGTAGATAAGCTAGACACCGGAGGAATAGCACCGATTGGAAATCCAATAGAAGGCATTATGGTTACGGGAGTAAAATCATTAATTTTAAAATACTCATTAGTTTTTAAAACTCCATTTTCCTCTGAAGTAAATGCGATCAACTGATCAACCTGATTGCAGTCGAAATTTGATGGAGGTGACGCAGGATCTAAAGGAACAAAGGTGTCTCCATTTATGGTGGACGCTACTAAATATGGTTTAGAACCAGTCTCAGCAGAACCATGAATTCGCCTTCTGAAGATTTTTAAAGAGGATATGCGACAATAATTTCTTGCAATATTACTTGGATCTATAAGCCCTTTCTTTTTTAATAGACCCCCAAACAAAGTATAATCTTCAATTATTTTATTGTAATCCATTGAAAAGAAAAACCGAGCCTGACCTAAGTTATCTCTAGAATAAGATATGTCCGAAAAATAAGATTTAGGTTTCTGGTTTTCAACAGTCTGACTTGTGACACTCCTAGAAATAACTTTTGAAATCTTTTGTTGTGCTTGTTGAATCTCAATCTCTCTCTTATCTATGTACGAAGATATTCTATAATCCTGTATCCTTGTGTTGGGCAAATTTCTTCTTGATAAATATTTACTAGAGTCGGAGTGTATTGCGTCTGTCATCCATCTGCCATTAGGCATTTGATGAATTGGGCCGGTCCAAAGAGTTCCCGATTCTTCCTCCACGAACACAGGCATCGTTGACAATACATTACCACCCTCAATGATCACATTGTAGGATAAATTACCCGCAAGTAAATCATCTGGTAGTTCATCCACAATATCAGTTTGAATTTGTAGTGTGCTTGGTGCCTGTTTGAATAGAGCGTCCAAGTCTATACGGCAGCACGAAAAAACAGCTAAGTATGGAATGTTGTTATCTATTTCCAGTGAATAGTCAAAGCTAAAATAATGAATGCGATTTCCATCGCTATCTACTTTGGTAACTCTGTTCCTAAATCCTTGTTCGGCTAATGCTGTCTTGAGTGGAATTGCTCCGATGATTATTTTAGAATCATAATTTAGGCTTCGGTTAGATTGTAAAATATAATTGGTAGTTTCGGGATTGGTTGATAACGTTATGCGAACATCAAGAAGATCAACAATGTCTCGGTTCTTGAACCAATAACTCAAAGCACTATCGGTAACTGCATCTTTTACAGTAAGACCAACTGTCACCTTCATGGCTTGCGTATCGCTTCGCTTAACCGTTAATCCCTCATTTTTATAATCAATGTGAGGATTATTCTTATATGTAAACTCACCACCAGAATTTTCTAATGTGACGATACCAATATTGACATTTGGTAGAGACGAATCCAGTATCTCTTGAATTTCTTGAGAAGGCATTTAGTCGCAGTCCTCCTCAATTATCTCATATGAAGGTTTGTAAAGATCCGTAATCGTAATATCCTTATCCTTTCGTTGTTCTAGCTTGTTCATCACTTCTACAAGTATTTTTGGATCTATTTCTCGATCTGTAAGAACATCAAAGAAGTAGCCAACATAACTAGGGTCATCTTCTGGAATTTCTTTTTCTTCCGCGCTTATATCTGCGGGATCTAAAAGGATACCATTTCTTACCAAGTCTGGTTTTTTAGAAAAATATAATGGAACCAGCACTTCTTTATTGGTTCCAATTTTATTAGCACTAGCTTGTGTTGCAACTTTATAAACTTCTATATCAAAGTTCTCTTTATCAAAGTCAGTATTTTCTTCTGTTACTTCCAAGATCAATGAATCGTCATAAATGGCTAAATAATTTCCATCCTCAAATTGATCTACAAATTCACCAGAACCCAAGCCAGGTTGAGAGGTATTTTCTTCAAGAGCAGTTTGATTTGGGTGAGCATCAGGATTATCTAAAAAATCATCGCTATCTTCTATATCTCTCATCTCTGAGGCTGGTATCTTATCTCCATCCACTATTCTGTATTTGTAGGTCACTGCGTTTGGAGAAATTTGGGGTATAAAAGAATTTTGATATGATCCCGTCATTAGAGGCACTGACCCAGAAATTGTCCCGTTAAGAAATGATATGTTCCATGCGGGTGCATAATCACTATCCAACTTTGATGTGCCTAGTGGAGAAGTCATGGCATGATATTGCGCTCCTTGTGGTAGTGTGGCTTCGCTTCCTAGTTCCGCTAGTAACCCATAAGTATGATTTTTTTCATCAGCACTTCTAATATAATCATTGACCTTGAGAACTTGGTCCTCAATAGAATCAAAAACATATTGAGCTTCAACTTGCGGTGTGTTCTCGACAATTCTATTGTGAACTTCGTTTTGATGTTCTGTGGTTGTGCCAGCATATTCTGCATCATATAAAATATTGTCGTCATAAAAAGCATAATAGATTGGTTCTAGTATGCCCTTGGAGAGTAAATGCTTTCCGTATTGGGTGAGTTTCACTTGTATGATTTCTTCTTTCTTATTTAAAAATTTCATCTATTCTTCTTCCTCGCCCGACGAAACGTCCTTTAGGTGATCAAGAATTCTGGTTACTCCAACATCTTCTATGCCTGGAATTTCTATGATTGGTGTCCTTTCGATAAATTGATCCTTCACCTCAATTTCTGCTAATTCAATCAGCGAACAAAAATCATAGGGCCAGTTGTAACTATACGGTAAGTCTTTTCCTCCAACATTAAAATCGAAGCTAAATTTATCGTCGTCGCTTGTATCAGCCGTCATTTTATAATAATTAAAGCTAGCACGTTTCTTTACCTTGAAGACCATCCATCGTATATCTTCTGGAATAGCTTTGCCTCCGAAGAATTCATTTGGTCCCGTTGGATGAGTAAACACGTTGTCGTCCACTGTAGTGTCTGAAAGTTGCGCTATTCTTGAAATATCTGGCATAACTCCTTGCCAAATGTCCGCTAGGTCTTGTTGACTTAGAGAGTGATTAAATTCAAACATATACATCACAAATGGGTCAACCTTGAGATTTCCTTCTGGAAAGTTAAGGGAATCTAATTCAGGAGGAATAATATATTTGTCCATCATCTTAAGCATCTTTGTGACTGATTGACCAAGAAGTGGATCTGCTGAAAAGATTTTGTTTTTGCTTGCAAGATAATGTTGTCGGTTTGCGTCAAACACATCCTGATCAATCCTGAAGAAGTTCTTGTTCATCATCACAGTTGTTTCAGGATGTCTTGATTCTTTTGAGAATCCGCGAACTGAAAATGGAATTGCAACGATGGCTTCAGAAATTTCTTTTTGTGATGCTATTTCGCCAACTTGTTTTTCTTCTGGGTTTGTGAAGCATTTTTGTAGGAGTGAACCAGTGGCCGCGCTTTGCAAGATGGAACCACCCTTATATGTTTCCTCAATTCCAAATGTAATTCCGTTGCTTGAGGTTAAGATATTTCCATAACCACTCCACATTCCTCGACCCCAACCTTTTTGTTCGGGCTGTGTGCTGAAATCTAAAACAGGTGTTTCCATTCGTGGACTAATAACCCATTTGTTTAGACCTGGATTCTGGTTATTGGTTGCAGAGATCAAATTTCCAGCATCGTCACCAGCCGTTTGTGGTTCTGGGAAAAACCCGAAAAGATTAAGAGATGATGAAAGACCCATAGCACCGGAGAGTGCGATGGCTGAGTTTGTAGCTGGGGAAGTTTGGCCGGCGCGGATAACCTCAAACATATTTTTCATCGTTGGATTAGTTTGGGTAACTGTGGCCTTCTCAAATACTTTTTTATAATTAAAGCCATTATCTTCGTCACTCTCATCTGCTGTATAGGCAATTGTGGAAACTGATTTTCCATAAAAATATGGAGGAGTGTAAGGGGCATAAGCCGGGTCGCCCATTCTTGTGGCTGCGTTACCCCAACCTGTTCCACCGAGGCCGCCACCCGGGCCGAAAGCACCGGCTTGTACCGGGGGCCCGAAAAATCTTCCATTCCAACTACGATATTCCGTATCATCTGTAAGTGGATCGGGATTTGGTTCGTACCCACCAGCGTTTCCTCGTAAACCATTCCAATAATCTTGCATCATTACAATGTTTGGATCTTTTTCCAAATACACATTCATATAATAAGTTGTGCCACTCACCAAGCTCACCTCCCCAGCGGGTTTAGAAACAATTGTTTTTAATTTATTATCCTTCAAGAAGAAAGATGGTATCTCGGCAAGAAGGTTGTTGATCGCTAAACGATATTGGTTATACTTCGTGCTGGAAATTGCTCGTGCTCGTTGAATGTCCTCTAGGTCAATATAAGGTGCGCGGGCATCACCTAGGGCATGGGCGGCCCATGAGGTGCCACCCAACCAACGATAAGACGGGTAAATAAGATTAAGTTTCCCCTCCCCATCGGAAGAACTTACCGGAATACCAACATCAGCCAAGGGTTCTAGAATAGATTCAAAAGGAATTCTATAGTTAGAAACCAGATTAAGATATGGATTGTTATTTCCAGATGTTCCCCCGGCATGGGCAGAGCCAGTATATGCCGCCCAATCACAAGCAATTCCCGCTTTAATTGTATTATATAAAATACCAGGCGCATAATAAGGTTGGAGTAAAGATTGAACAGCCAACGCGCCCGAGGGATATGTTGTAGCCTCTGTCGTTGTTCCTGAAGCCCAAGCGATGCCACCAATGTAAGGCGCAATAGATTGTGAAAACAAACTCGCAACCTGAAGTGTTCTGTGTGATGGATAGAATCCATGATAAGGCAACAACTTCTTTATGCCGTTACATTTTAGTGTAATCTCATTTACCTGATTGTCTGCGTCAAACTTTCCAAAATACTTTTGGAAATCAGTATTGGAATATTCGCTAAAGAATTGCTTATCAAATCCTCGCGAAATATTGGAAGAAGTCGGTGACGGTGCCACCGCACTGCTCGTAATCGTTGCACCATCAAGTGTTAGGAACTGATCATTTTGTTTTCTAAATAATCCGTCCGCATAATAGTCCATATGTTGAGAAATTCTAAACTCAGGAATAATTGTAAAACTTTTTCCGGTTCCGCGAATGTCCTGAACATAATCTTCATAAGTATCAAACCACGGATTTTTACCGGAGAGTTCTGCTACACGCCACTTCATCCCCAAGGAGGATGTGCCAAAAGTACCTGGATAAACCACAGAATGTTGATGATAATAATAACAAGAAGCCGTTGGATAAAGACTAGAGTTTACAGCTAATTTGATGGGAGTGGCTGTGAGAAGTGAGGATTGGTCGGCTGTTCCTAGGTATCCTGCGATGGTTTGAAAATTAGCAGAATTTAACTCACCGCAATCACTATAAGTGGTTAACAAATCAAGACCCTCAAAAGATCCAGAGTAAGTAGCAGTGCGCGAGCGCGGTAATGGAACGCCAATCGTGCCTGTAACAAAAACCATAGGGTGGGTTCCCCAGCCGTTAACACTGGTGGCAAACCCGGAACGATAACCCTGGGAGTTGGGAAGCACTCCCGTAATATCTGGGATAAATTTAAAATCTGTGCTTACATCATAATAACTAAGCGATGATCTCCTATTCCTAAACACAGGATCGGTTCTCCAAAATGTTCGACGATACAGAGGACCGCGATCAATTCCGTTTGATCCGTTAGAGAGTGAAGCGGAAACAAAAATTACCTTTCCACCGGAATAGATATTTGTTCCATCAGCAACTTCCGCATATTCTGTTCGTTGGCGATATTCTTTAAGACCAGCGTGAATTTCTCGCGGATAAACAATTTCACTATAATCAACGCTCAACATTTCTTGAACTGGGCTGTCGCTTGGTGCATTGTGATACATTCCTTTGATGCGATCATACATTTGTTCTTCGCATTTGATGCTCGTCCCTAGGAAATTATTAATGTCTGGATTTGGGAAGCCTCCCATATTGTTTCCATAGACACTATTAAGCGTGAGTGGATCTGGTGAGCCAGATAATATCAAAGTAGTTCCCACTGGTTTATAGCGGAATGTTACGGGTGGCTCTGTGAAGTGGATTAGCGTATCTCTTGTTAGACCTGCGTTTGCTGGTGTCACTTCATTGGAGCCGTAAATATCTTCTTCTTTTTTGAAGGAGATAATATTATTATTTTTTTGATACCGCGCAACTGGTGTTTCGCCAGTGCGGATTTGTTTCCAAGATGGGTATTGGTATGGACCGTTGCGATGAAGATTTAGTGAGTTGAGTTGATCATATGATGCGATTGTTGCGATGGAAGTATTGAGATAGCTTCCATTTGATGAACTCAAAAGATTAGATGCCGTAAACATCGGATCATAAACTAACGTATTCATTCCCACAAAGTCTACATAAATTCCGCCCGCGATGGTTGCACTTGCTGTAACAAACTGGATGGTTTCTGCCGCCATTGACTCGCTACTTCCAGAAGGAACAGAAAAATTATTTCTTCCGCAATTTGGTGAGCCGACATGGTTTGGTGGTTGTGGAAACGACTTATGATAAGAATCACTTATCCATGCATATTGCAAATCACTTTGAGGAATTGAGTGTTGAACAAACCAGTTATCAAATGTATCTGCAACTGAAAATTGTTTAAATCCGTGAATTATAGAATAACTCGAATAAATATTAAATTTTGGATAAAGTGTCGAACCTAAATATTCATCATCTACAAAATAAAAAACCGTATTATCCACCATAAAATATACAAGACTACCAAAGCGCATAATGGAATAAGTTGCTCCCAATATCTCAGGATAATAACTTCCAATGATAACACCATCTATTATAATCCTGATTCCTATATTAGTGTCGCCCGCGAAAGCCGGGGTGTTACGAATCATTCCGTATTTGATATCCGTATAGCCGGTAGTGGCGATATTGCCCTCGATCAAACCAATTGCAGATTGTCCAATGTTAGGGGTCGGCTTGGGTGGTTCATATTGAAATTGAATACCTTCCTTGCCAGCAACGCCGACATCGCCCGCTGAATAAGAATCATCCCAAGCATCAGATGGGTCGGCACAATCTTTTGAAATTGTTGTGCTTGTGGAGAAACTGAAAACTGGCGGCAAAACCGTCCAGCACGTAGGCTCTGTAAAACACCCCCAACATATAAGGTTGTATTTGACAGATCTGTTTCTATTGACTTTGTGATACGAAGCGGACACATTATAATTAAGTGCAGAAACGGAATCCTGAAAATCAGTTCCATAGGGACCACAATGTTCGGTGGACCATTCATTTAGTGGTCCGCGAACCACCATGTTCCTTTGATTGAGATCATTACGAACCGCATATTCTTCCGCGTATAAATCTAGAACACCACGCGAACTAACATCAGGTCCACCAGGGGCATTAAATCTTTCTACAAAGATATTTTTTGTTGCGCCGTATTTGCTGAAGTCTGGAAGCGCATATTCTACTAAACCAGATACCCAAGAAGATGTAGAATATTCTGGAACAAAGCCGCCATTCTTAACAAAGAACCTATTATTTATTTTACGCCCTGAAGTTTGTAGGACTTCATATTGATGGGAATAGTTTCCAATAATGGTTGAGCCGGTTGTTTGTTTTATATTGCGAATATTAATGGGGCGTTTTGCTAATGGTTCGCGCAAGATTGTTGAACGGGCTTGGTGGGCTGTCCTAGACGAAAGGGTAATATTCGGCATGAAACCCACTGGTGGAATATCACTGGTAAACTGAGTGCCGTCTGTATTCGCACAAATTCCATTATTATAAATAGCTTCTGGTCCCGTGGCAACGTCTATGATGGGACCACCATCGGTACAGTCATCTCCAGGCGCATCACCCATTCGATACCATGATATTACATCATCATAATCATCATGCTTGTCTAGGCACCCTGGTCCTCCACCGTTCCAAATTTCATTAATATCTACGAAAGATATGGCATTGTCCCAAAGTGATACTTCATCAACATACGTGTTTTCCACACCACCAGTGTTGGTCCATGATATAGATGACCAATACGCGCCGATTCCGACCTTACAATCGCCAACATCCGTTCCTAGCTTTGGGCCGGCGAGGAGTGCTGTTTCATGCTCAGCACCATTATCTAAATCTAAAAATATTCCACCATCATTCATTCCGAAACAAACTAGATGCCACTTCCCATCGGCAATACTGTTTTCAATAAGTTCAAAAGAAGTTTCTACACTAGTTACAGACCCGTCGCCGTCATCTTCGTGATACGAATAATATTCTAACTTTGCTCGGGGTGTTGCCGCCGATAGTGCTTCGACATACATATTCACATTAAAATCGTAACCCTCTGGAAAGGGAGTTCCTGTGGATCTGGTCCGAGACATGAGAGTTTGAGCAACGTAGTTACTGGGAAGTGGCTCCACCTTAAACCACATCGCTACGCTCCAATCTCCATCCAAACCAGACGGCCAGCCCGTTTTGTTTCCTATAAAACACCGGGATGGATCGGATAAGCGAGACACGTCGGGTAGTTCTACTGCTTTGTGTAATCCGCCGAAAAAAGGAACTTGAGGAAAAAGTTTCATCGAGAATTGATTATCTAAAAGACACCCAGTAGTAGTTTCCAAATTCCATGCTTCCGGTCGGCACTGATCAGCTAAAGAACCAGTCGCAAGTGATCCGGTTGATGGCGAACAATTTGTGTTTGGAAAAGGAACATGCCTGTGTTTCCAGCCACCAACATATTTTTCAGTAAATGGTCCCTGCATTGGGACTTCTTTGTCGCTTCCATATGTATCGTTATGATAATTAACCAAATCAACAAATACCGCATCGGGGCCCATTCGTGGTAATTGGGAGGCATAGCCACTAGATACAGAAGAACTCATTAAATCAAACGGAGCAAAAATATTTCCATTTCCAGATTTATATCCAATAGGATTATTAGTGAGTTTGTATCTTAGCTTTACTTTATCATTTGGTTCAACAACATCGTTACAATCAATATTCCCCTCTACCTGAGAGGAACTAATAGTAAGTTTTGTAGACGCTCCAAACGGGAGTTCTGTGTGAGCATACTGAAGATTTTTTATTCTTGCTACATTTGTTCCGCCTTTAAGTTCGGGCATCTCTTTTGTCTTTAAAAGATATGTCTTGGTGAAATTTCTTATAGCATACGCTGATCCCTGATACTGTGTTGGTGTTCCCGAAGATATATCAGTAAGAGTAGGAGGAGAACCGTTTCTAAAATCGTCAGCCAAGCGATAGATGTTTCTTCCCGCATCAACTTCAGCATCACCCGAAGGAAAAACAGATGCAGAGGCTCGGTTGTTTGCCCAGTAACAATTATCATCTTGCGCTAAAGGTATTGGAGCGTGACCGCGTTTCCAAGGATAAGTGCCCTCCACAATACCTCTCGCTCCGGCTTCTGGGTCATTGAGCTTCATTTCCAAAGTAGGAAACTTAGACCAATATTTGTTGCGCTCAAGGACATGGCTCTCGATCATTGTTCTGACTTTTTCTGCGAAGTTTGCGGAAGCAGGAACAAGTTGCATCAGCATTTGAGACAATGAATCATCGACCCACTTAAAGAAGTCCACAAATCTTTCAAAGTCAATAGTGTTGCCTACGCTTCTAAAATATACCTCTCTAAGTTTTGCAAGAGGTTTATATTCCTGACGATAACGATTTACTGGATCACCAATCAAGAAATTGAAGTCTTTGATTGTCGCAAACCATTTCATCATCTCCTCGGAAATGATTGCGGATTGACTTTTTTCTATAGCATAGAAATAATTTTGTGGTCTTGTTTCCCGCGTGAATAATTCGTCATCTTGAGTTCTTACTTCCACCATGTTGGAGCTATTAAGAATTTCTGGTGCTAATTGTTTTGCGCTATAAACATATTCTCTGTTTACTGCGTTGGTGTCAAATGGTAAGAAGAAATCTCCCTTACCAGAATGTAAGAAATTGACAACTGGTCCGAGCCAGCCATATTCTGAAGTTGTGGCAGTAGAGCCCGAAGATAAGTCAGGGACAAAGAAATTTGCATCGGATAACGTGGGACTACCTGTAGAACTGTCGCTAGATCCTGTAACAGTATCAAATGTCCAAGAAAGTGAAAGCGTTTTGGCTTGGGGTGCTTCTATCTGCTGAAAAAAGTCGGCTGTATTCTTTACCAAATAAGCACTCTTATGAGGCTCCAAAGGACCAAACGCTGATGCATCTTTTGAGTGTGCTTCGATGGCTTCATTAGGTAAGTCATCAATCCAGTATCGCACCGAAGAAATTTTGGCATCCG
>Ga0255047_10000023_pt1 | contig 99211 bp, 97 predicted proteins | sample JV7_2_1_MG_FD_183640 | JGI IMG/M metagenome (GOLD analysis project Ga0255047, IMG submission 183640) | Seawater microbial communities from Jervis Inlet, British Columbia, Canada - JV7_2_1 | ecosystem: Environmental > Aquatic > Marine > Inlet | place: Canada: British Columbia | collected 2016-10-06
GTGCCGGATACTTACTACCCTGGTCGGGTAATCCGACCATATCGAGCAGCTCGGATACCCGAGCGTCGATATCGGCTTTACTGAATTTTTGATTTTCGAGGCCAAATGCAATGTTTCTTTCACAGCTCAGATTCGGAAATAACGCATAAGACTGGAACACGATGCCAAAGTCGCGTTCGGACGGTGGTAGTGCGGAGATATCCTTACCAGCCTGGCTTACCGTGCCCGATGTCTGAATATCGAGGCCGGCTATCGCGCGTAGGAATGTTGTTTTTCCGCAACCCGAAGGCCCCAGGAAAAAAATGAACTCACCTTCAACTACTTCGAGTGATACATTATCAAGCGCGGCAAAATCGCCGAACTTTTTGGTCAACCGGTCTATTTGAAGATAAGGCTTTGCATTCCCGGTGTTAGCCGCTTGTGGTTCATTCATATCTAGTAGTATTGTTGGTGACTGAACTCAGCAGTTGCAAATGGCAGCCTGCCAAAAATGAAACGGCCTGACCATAAACAATGATCAGGCCGTTACTTTCTCTCAATACAATACTACTTCGGATCAGATTTGGAATCGTAGCGTTTTTGCCATTCGGCCAGAATCCGTTTTCTGTTATTGGCTGCAAATTCGAAATCATTGTCAATCAAACTAGACAGTGTTTCTTTTGGGAAATGCCTAACTGGTTTTGCAATGCCCTTATACGCGACCACGGCATAAGCAGTGTTGTACATTTCCATCGCTGTTTTGCTGATCGACCAGTCTAATAGCGTTTTGGCGGCATCCAGTTTTTCAGTACCGGCAATAATCGCAGATGCTTCCAGATCCCAGCCTATACCCTCGCTTGGAATGATGATTTCAATCGGTGCGCCAGCGTCCTTGGATCTCGCGCCTCGAAACGCAAAGGAAACGCCGATCGGAATTTCTCCAGCGGCTGCCAGTTTGCAGGGTTTTGAACCCGAGTGAGTATAACGCGCAATATTTTCATGCAACGCATCCATGTAGGCCCATCCACCGTCTTCACCAAACATTTGTAGCCAGCTGGAAACGTCGAGGAAACCGGTACCGGATGAATTCGGATTCGGCATGATCACATGACCCTTGTACATCGATTTGGTCAGGTCCTTCCAGGATTTTGGTGGAGACAGGTTGTGTTTCGCAGCTTCGACGGTGTTGTAACAAACCGCTGCTACCCACGCATCCATACCAACCCAGCTTGGCGTTGAGTCGCTGTCATAAAACTTCTTGTCCAGCATCTCGATGCCTTTTGGCTTGTAGGGTTCAAACATCCCTTCGGCTTTCATTATCAGCAGGGAAGTTGCCGCAATCCCCCAGATAACATCGGCCTGCGGGTTGTTTTTCTCCGCCAGTAATTTAGCGGTAACAATACCGGTCGAATCTCGCACCCATTTAATATTGATATCTGGGTGCTCCTTGTTAAAGGTTTCTGCATAACGCTTAAGATCTTCTGCCTCAACAGCAGTGTAGACAGTCAGATCGACCGCGAATGCATTTCCAAATACAAACATTGATATCGCGGCAATGCAGCTTATCAATGCGCTCTTTTTAAATACTCTTGTTATCATGTTACTTCTCCTCCAGAGGTTTAGTGGTTTTACATTCACCCACTAGATTCTTTAAAATTATTATTTAGGCAAAAAAAGTTTTTTGCCAGGGCAACATGATAACGGTTACACGCTATTGGAAACAAGTTTAATTGAATCACTGGTTTGAGTAACTTTATCAATCAAAAGCCCAAAACCGCTCCGGACAGGACTGAATTTATAACTTTACTTCTGTTTTTTCCCGCTTCAGATCAATATTACTGTCGATATTTTTTCCACATAAATTGCAATACCCGGGTCAATGTAGGATCTTCCGCGGACACGCGTCTGTCCATCTCGCTGCCACTAAGCCAGGCACCTTCGTCAATTTCCTCGGCTTCGAGCTGGAAGGGCCCATCGTTGATATACCGATAGACGATACAGTGTTCCATGTCGGTGATCGGGCTCGCCGGTAATCGAAACAATTGTTCAAGCGGCGCTGTAATCGTAATCCCCAGTTCCTCACCGAGTTCGCGAATCGCACAATCGTAATAATCTTCACCGCTGTTGACATGACCGGCTGCGGAACTGTCCCATAATCCCGGATTATTATCCTTGCTCATCGAGCGCTTTTGGATGAACAGTTCAGCGCTACTATTAAAAACAAGTATATGCACAGCCCTATGCATCAGGCCCAGTGCGTGAATTTTACCCCGCGTTTTAACTCCTGTGACGCTATCGTTTTCATCAACTACATCAAGCAATTCCTGGCTTGCCGGGTTATCAGTCATAATGTTTTTTTGCCACTTCCGCCACCCCCTACCGATAAATTTCATCGACCACAGGCCCTCACCAGGGTATCGATATTGCGATCATCGTATCCAAATCGCGGCCAATCTAACCGTATTATAAATGGCGTCGTAGCATAAGGTAACCACCGCAATATAGCGGTAGACTTTTTCAGACAGTGCAGTAACAATTCAGTTACGGCTTTCATTTGATGATTTAATTAACGGGGCAATGCCATGAGCGCCAATCCAGGTGAAGTGATAAACGAGCCAATTCTGTTACGTGAACAGGAAGACGGTATTGTCACGCTGACCCTGGACAACGCAAAGCAATTTAATGTGCTGTCCAGGACCCTGCTAACCGAACTACAACAAGCCCTGGATGAGATCAGTGCGAATGACAATATCCGGGTTGTCATCATCGCCGCCAATGGCAAGGCCTTTAGTCCCGGCCACGATTTGAAGGAGATGCGCTCAAGCGAAGACAAGGCTTTTCACCAGGCATTATTTAACCAGTGCAGCAAGATGATGTTGACGATTAACGCGATGCCGCAACCGGTAATTGCCGAGGTCGGTGGGGTTGCAGCGGCAGCGGGTTGCCAGCTGGTCGCCAATTGCGACCTCGCGGTTGCCTCGAAGGAAGCCAGTTTTGCCGTGTGCGGGATCAACCTCGGATTATTTTGCTCGACCCCGGCTGTACCGCTAAGCCGTAGCCTGCTACGCAAAAACGCGATGCGCATGTTGTTGACTGGCGATTTCATTTCAGCGCAGCAAGCCCAGGCTTATGGCCTGATCAATGAAGTGGTCGAGGCCGAGGACCTTAAACAGGCAACCCGGGAACTGGCGCATAAAATTGCCGCCAAACCATCGCATGCGATCAAGCTCGGCAAGGCAATGTTTTACCGCCAGTTACCGATGGATTTATCCGAGGCTTACGCCTATGCCGACGAAATCATGGCTTCCAATATGGATAGCGAAGATACCCGGGAGGGTATCGACGCCTTCATCGAAAAGCGTAAACCCGACTGGAAAGGGCAATAGGGAGTCATGACCCTGCTAAACCAGTATTCAACCGACCTGGATAAAAATCCTGCTAACTATACCCCCCTGTCACCACTGACATTTATCGAGCGCGCGGCTTCGGTCTACCCGTTACAAACGGCCATTGTCTATGGTAGCACCAGGCGTAACTGGTCAGAGACCTACAGCCGATGCCGTCGCCTCGCCTCGGCTTTGAGCCGAAGGGGTATACAGACAGGCGATACCGTTGCCGTCATGTTGCCGAATATACCGGCCATGTACGAGGTCCATTTTGGTGTACCGATGACCGGCGCCGTGTTGAATGCGCTCAATATCCGGCTCGATGCCGATACCATTGCCTTCATGTTAAAGCATGCCGATGCGAAGGTCCTGTTAACCGACCGGGAATTCTCGACCCCGGTTAAAAAAGCGCTCGAGCAACTGGAGAATAAGCCGCTGGTCATCGACGTCGACGACCCCGAGTTCGAAGGTGGCGAATTGATCGGCGAACTAGAGTACGAGGCATTTTTAGACGAGGGTGATGCCAGCTTCGAGTGGCAGTTACCACGGGACGAATGGCAGGCTGTCGCGCTTGGTTATACCTCCGGCACTACCGGAGACCCTAAAGGCGTGGTAACCCATCATCGCGGCGCCTATTTGAATGCGGTGTCCAATATCCTGGCCTGGAATATGAGCGCGCATCCGGTTTATCTCTGGACCCTGCCCCTGTTTCATTGCAACGGTTGGTGTTTTCCCTGGACTTTGGCAGCCCTCAACGGCACCAGCGTTTGCCTGCGGGCGGTTCGCGCCGATGATATCTTCAATGCAATTAAAGTGGAAAAAGTAACACATCTGTGTGGTGCACCGATCGTCCTCAACCTGATGGCGCATGCCGATGAAGATCTAAAACAGGGTATCAGTCACCAGGTTAATATCATGACCGCTGCCGCGGCCCCACCACCGTCGGTACTGGAAGCGATGGCAAAATTAAATTTTAAGGTCACTCATGCCTACGGCCTGACCGAAGTCTATGGCCCCGCGGTGGTCTGCGCCTGGCACCGGGAATGGGATGAATTACCGGCAACCGAGCAGGCCGATTTAAAGTCCCGCCAGGGAGTGCGCTACCCGATGCTGGAAAAACTGGTGGTCGCCGACCCGGACACGCTGGAGCCAGTGCCGCACGATGGCAAAACCGTTGGCGAAATCATGTTCAGGGGTAATATCGTCATGAAGGGTTACCTGAAAAACCCACGGGCGACGAAACAAGCCTTCGATGGGGGCTGGTTCCACAGTGGCGATCTTGCGGTCTGCCACGAGGATGGTTATATCGAGATCAAGGATCGTTCTAAAGATATCATTATCTCCGGTGGCGAGAATATTTCGAGTATCGAGATAGAGAAAACCCTGTATCGTCATCCGGCGGTGATGGAAGCCGCGGTGGTAGCAAGGCCCGATCAAAAATGGGGTGAGACCCCATGTGCCTTCATAACCTTGAGGGATAATACAGACGATATCAGCGAACAGGATATCATTGAATTCTGTCGCGATAACATGGCACGTTTCAAGGCGCCGAAAACCGTGATATTCGGCGCATTACCAAAAACATCGACGGGGAAAATCCAGAAATTTATTTTACGCCAGCAGGCAGAGGCGCTACAGGCATGACCGATATCAGTAGCCTACGGCGAATACTCACTAAAAATAAACGTATTGCCATGATCGGTCTGTCCGCGGACTGGTGGAGACCCAGTTTTTTTGCGGCAAAATACCTGCTCGAGCACGGTTTCGAGGTTACCCCGGTCAATCCAAAATATGACGAAATACTCGGTCAGAAAAGTTATCCCGATCTGAAATCTATCCCAACCCAGATCGATGTCGTTGACCTGTTTCAAAAATCTGAACGGGTACCATTATTCATCGACGACGCGGTAGAAATTGGAGCCAAAGTTTTCTGGATGCAACTGGGCGTAGTCAACCAGGATGCCGCACAAAAAGCCCGGGGTGCCGGGCTCGAAGTTGTTATGGACCGATGTATGAAAATCGAATTCGCACGATTATTTGGCGGATTGAATACGATCGGCGTGAATACCGGCATTATTTCGGCTAAACGCCCACTCTATATAAATCGGTAAAACATCATGATTCGAGATCAGCAACATGGCAGATAGAAAATTTGGAATTGAAACACTGTGTCTGCACGCCGGACAGATTCCCGACCCGGTAACCGGATCCCGGGCGGTACCCATTCATCAGACCACCTCGTATGTATTTGACAGCACGGATCACGCCGCCAGCCTGTTTAACCTGCAAACCTTTGGTAACGTTTACACACGCCTGACCAACCCGACCACTGCAGTGTTTGAAGAGCGCATGGCTGCGCTCGAAAATGGCCGCGCGGCGCTTGCGGTCAGTTCGGGCATGGCCGCGCAGATGGTGGCCTTACTGACATTGATGGAACAGGGCGATGAGCTGGTGTCGGCCAGCACTCTCTATGGGGGTACCTATTCCCAGTTTGACGTCACCTTCCGGAAGTTCGGCATTAATACCAGGTTTGTCGACTCGGACGACCCGGAAAATTTTCGCAAGGCGATCACTAAAAATACAAAAGCTCTCTACGCCGAATCGATCGGCAATCCTTTAAATAACGTGCTCGACATCGAAGCTGTGGCCGCGATTGCCCACGATGCTGGCCTGCCCCTGGTAATCGACGCTACCTTTACGACACCCTACCTGTGCCGCCCAATGGATTTTGGTGCCGATATCGTTGTGCATTCGGCGACAAAATTTATTGGTGGTCACGGAACCTCGATGGGTGGCGTGATTATTGAATCCGGCAAGTTCGACTGGGCCAATGGTAACTTTCCCGGCATGACCGAACCCTCGGAAGGTTATCACGGCATTCGTTTTTACGAGACCTTCGGCGACTTCGGATTCACCGCGAAAGCGCGCTGCGAAACGGTACGTACGCTCGGGCCGGCGATGAGCCCGTTCAACGCTTTCCTGCTGCTGCAGGGCCTGGAGACCCTACCGGTAAGAATGGATCGCCACTGTGCAAATGCGGTTGATGTTGCTAAGTTTCTTCAACAGCACCCAGCGGTATCCTGGGTAAATTACGCCGGACTGGAGGACAACCCTTATCAGCACCTGGTCAAGAAGTACCTGCCCAAGGGCGCTGGTTCGATACTCACCTTCGGAGTCAAGGGTGGAGAAAAAGCCGGCGCAACTTTTATCGAGAGTGCTCAGTTTCTCAGTCACCTTGCCAATGTCGGCGACGCCCGCACCCTGATTATTCATCCAGCCTCGACAACACATCGTCAGCTCAGCGAGGAGCAACTGGTCTCAGCAGGGGTAACGCCAGATATGGTGCGCATATCAGTGGGTCTGGAGACCCTGGACGATATCCTCTGGGATCTGGATCAGGCGTTGAAACAGTCGCAGTAGGACAGAAATAAAAGTCTTCGCCATTTCGGCCTACGAGCCCACTACTGTCTGGGGAGAGTTTCATCGAAGCTTTTAGAGCCTCCCGAACCACCTCGGGCGAAAGCTCGCAAAAGCCGCTACTAAACGGCGCCAAGCACCGTTTGCTACATCCCTGTAATCGCTTGGCTCTCGGCATCCATGCCTCGAGACACTTTTGCAAACTTCCTCCCGAGGTGACCGACAATCATGGAGGGCAATGGGGGAGCCACTTGCGACATAAAGGCCGGGTGCCGGAATCTTGTGGTAACGGCCAACCTCAAAATTCCTGCTAAGTGGGCGGCATCCCGCCAGGAATGACGAACTTTCCTATTATTTAACCTACCATATTACACTGCCGCCAACTTCGGCTCGGCACCAACCTTAAATTCTACACCAGCTCGTGAGATTCCATTCAATACCGCGCGCAGGGAAGCGCCGACGATATCCTCGCTGCACCCGGCGCCGCAACTACGTTGACCGTTAATGCTCAATTGTACATAGGCAATTGCCTCCGACTGCTCGTTGTCGCCGAGGGTATGTTCGCTATAGTCGATCAGTACCAGTTTAGTACCCAGGGTAGTGTTAATCGCGCGCACAAACGCGTCGAGTATGCCCTTACCGTCGCTGGCGATGTCTATATCACCCTGTCGGGTCACCAGCGTCGCGCTTAATCTGTCTCTGCCCTGCGATCTCGACGCCTGGTATCGCTTGACCGTGATGGGCTTGTCTACTTTAATATAGGTATCCTGAAATATTTGCCAGATCGCTTTGGCGGATACTTCGGTCTCGCTTTTTTCCGCGTATTTTTGCACATGGGGGCTAAAATCCACCTGTAACCAGCGCGGCAGGATCAGACCATAATCCTGCTCGAGTACGTAAGCCACGCCACCTTTACCCGATTGACTGTTGATCCGAATTACCTGCTGGTACGACCGACCAACATCGCGAGGATCGATCGGCAAATAGGCAACCTGCCAATGTGTATTTGGGCCGTTAACGCTGCGCTCGCGTTCATCTATTGCCAGGCACTTGTTGATCGCGTCCTGATGACTGCCGGAGAAGGCGGCAAACACCAGGTCACCCGCATAGGGATGGCGTGGGTGTACCGACAACTGGGTACATCGTTCGACTACATTAATAATTCGGTCCATGTCGGACAGGTCCAGGTCTGGATCTATGCCCTGGCTGTAAAGATTCATCGCCATTGTCACTATGTCCATATTGCCGGTTCGCTCACCGTTGCCAAGCAAGGTACCTTCGATTCGATCGGCGCCCGCCATGACACCCAGCTCGGAGGCGGCAATACCACAGCCACGATCATTATGCGTATGTAAACTGATGATGAGGCTATCGCGCCTGTTAATCTTATCGCAAACCGATTCAATCTGGTCGGCATAGACATTCGGGGTTGCAACCTCGACCGTGGCCGGCAAATTGATGATGGCTTTATTGCCAGGCGTTGGCTGCCACACATCGATTACCGCATCACAAACTTCTAGCGCATAGTCGAGCTCGGTGGCAGTGAAGCTCTCGGGTGAATATTGAAACTGCCATCTGGTATCGGGTTGACTGGTGGCATAATCGCGTACCCAGCTTCCACCCTGTACGGCTATGGCCTTGATTTCGTCACGCGATTTTTTGAATACCTGCTCACGTTGCACGGTCGAGGTCGAATTATAAAGGTGCATGATCGCGCTCCGGGCACCTTTCAAGGACTCAAAACTGCGCGCAATTAAATGCTCACGCGCCTGGGTTAAAACCTGGATGGTGACATCGGCAGGCACCAGGTCCTGTTCGATCAACTGGCGTACAAAATCAAAATCGGGTTGCGAAGCGGCCGGAAATCCAACTTCGATCTGTTTGAATCCGACATCGACCAGCAGCAGGAACATTTCCAGTTTTTGCTTCGGCGTCATGGGTTCGATCAAAGCCTGGTTGCCATCTCGGAGGTCTACACTGCACCAGTCTGGAGCGCTTTCGATGACACGATCCGGCCAGCGACGCGCCGGTTTAACGATCGGCGTAAAGGGGCGGTACTTTTTATGATTGAAGGTTGACACCGGACTATCCTGTAATGTAATTGATGAGGTGGATCATCGCGACCCAGGCAAAAATCAGGGTCGCGCAATCTACTGGTAATGCCTCGTTTCAGCTATCGGGTCAGTATAATTCAATTACACGAGTCAATTATCGCGTATTAGCCAATATATTTCTTATATTTAGCGATTTATGCTTTTATTTGTGATTTTATGAGTTAGTATATCTATTATATTAAACTAATAGAGAGATACTGGTTGAAAATTACGCTGGATCGGATTGACAAGCATATTCTCAGGCTGATGCAGTCCAATGGTCGAATTAGCAATCTCGAACTGGCCGATCAGGTAGGTCTATCCCCGACGCCGTGTTCGCGCAGGGTCAGGCGTCTCGAAGAATCTGGTTTGATTGAGCGCCATGTTACCCTGCTTAAACCTGAATTACTGGGTCTGAGCCTGACCGCAATAATTGGCATTTCGATGGATCGACATACCCCCGATCGATTCGAATCATTCGAAAAAGCTATCGCCAATATGCCTGAAATCATCGAGTGCAATATCGTCACCGGGCAGGCGGCCGACTTTCTGGTCAAAGCCGTCGTTAAAGATATGCAGCACTACGAAAAATTTCTGCTCGGACGTCTAACCCGCGTGAGCGGTGTGACCGGTGTTCATTCCAGTTTTGTGCTGCGGCAATTGATAAACAAGACAGAATTGCCGGTAGATTAACTGCCCACAAGAGGGAAACGCGGCTCGAGCAGGGCCTCGCGACTTGAAACTTGGTCTGATTGAACTACCATTTTAACATCTAAGCTTATCCCACCCGGGTTTACCTACCTTTCATGGCCAGCTCCTTCCATATAAGTAGCTCTTCGGAGTCTATAACCAGTTTCGCCATGGAGGGAGTTGATCGGTCGCATATCGAATCACTGGACAAAGCCTTGCACACTGAATGGGCACTGGGTAGAAATATTGTACTGGCCTGGGTTCCCCGTGTTAAAGGCATGGATTTACTCATTATTCCTCACTACACACTCAGTGAGTTCTTTGCTACGACTGCCCAGGAAACCGGGAACCCATCTTCCGATCCCGACGATACCGACTACACCGATTCTTTTGCCCGCCTGCCTTCGAGGGTTATTGAAGAAGTTATTGCCGGCTCCAAGAAACGCGATAGTCGAGAAATTTTACATTTATCGAAGTTGCTGGGATACGCTCCTCAACGTATAGAGTTGCCCTTTACACCCGGTGAAGAAGTACCCTACGGGGTTGTCGAATCGATAATAAAACGTTACAGCATCTCATTCGCTGAAGAACGTGCAGTCGCGCTGTTTGACATTGTCGGATTTTCTCTTTTGTCACCGCTGGACCAGGTAACCCAGTTAAATAGCCTGGCTCTTTCGGCTAATGCGGCCCACGCCAAAATGCTCAAAAATGATATCGACATCAAATTTGCCCGAACCACCACCGGTGACGGGTTTTATATCTGGAACAGGGATCGTAGTATCCAGGCCAATGTCAATCTTTACCATTTAATGCACCTGGTGCTTGCCGATAACGCTATTGCCAGGGCCAAATCCTCACACAGCACGACACCGTTATTACGAACTGCATTCCATGTCGGTGGTTATTATGAATTCTATCAATCCGAGGGCTTAAGCCCCACGGTTTACAGTTATATCGTTGGCGATGTCACTATCGAACTCGCCAGAATGGTCGAGCAGGCCCTGCCCGGCCAGGTGCTGGTGGGTGATTTTCAAATACCGGTTCCAGATGGAGAGATCGGCCTGGTGAAAAAAATCGACACCACCGATTTCATCGACAAGGCACAGGAAACACTCTCGAGTCTGAACGGACTGGTTCTGTCAGACGATAAAATAGATTCGATCAGTTGCTACCTGACCGGCGACCGACTCGAAAACCAGGCGTTTGCGGTGCGTAAATATGTCATTGTCGACAAGCATGGTAAAGGACGCAACGTCTACAATGCCAAGGTAAACATCTATCTGAACGATTCAAACCCGGTCTACCTGGGCTTGCCCACCAATAATTTAGGCCCCTTCAATGCTTTTACCGGTGATTTTGTCGCGTTAAGAGACCAGGTAACTGACGACTATTGAAATCTGCCGATAGTCCTTTTGTGGCAGGCCGAAATTATTAATTAGTATTTCGTCATTCCGGCCCTCGAGCCGGAATCCATGGTAAGGTCGACTCTGTATTTTCCATCGACCGGCTGCTCAATAGATTCCGGGTCAAGCCCGGAATGACGTATAGGGTAGGACTCTACTCCTTTCGTCATATCGTTAATATCCTTCTGCATCAACAAACAATTGACTAATCACCGGTCAACGCTGATAGTTTCCACAAATGAATGAGTCATCGCCCGAACCCTTCGATCCACGAGCAAAAGAAGTCCAACTCCAGCGTGAATCCCAGTCCTGGGATACCAGCCAGGTACAGGCTGCATTGCCCGGCGACATTCCAGAAATTGATATCGCAGAATATTTCGAGAGTCAGAGCGACGCCGTACTGGACACGGTTGCCGAACAACTTCGCAGAGCCTGCCTGCAGGTTGGATTTTGCTCGATTGTCGGCCACCAGATATTGCCGAACGAGATAGTACAGGCGTTTGCCGAGGCACGGCGTTTTTTTGCATTGCCAACGGATGTCAAACACAGCCTGTTGATGGATCGACCCGACTGGCCGGTAAAGGCGGTTGGCTACCTGGCGGTCAATAATTATAAACTACCCGCCCGGAATAAAGGCAACCTCAACGAAACCTTCGTCATCAAACGCGATCATCTGGTCGGGCTAGGGGACAATCAATGGCCGGGTGAAGATCAACTACCCGGATTCCGAACCAGTATTGAACACTATGCCGGACAAATGGAAAACCTGGCAAAACGGTTATTGCCAATTTATGCACGGGCACTCGAACTTGAGAAAAACTTCTTTACACCTGCTTTTAACAGACCACTGTACCGGCTGCGAATGACACATTATCCATTGATCGAAGACAAGGCAGCCGATGAATATGGTATCGCCCCACACGTCGATACCACCTTTTTTACCCTGTTGGCACAAAATAGCCCCGGGCTAGTGATCTTCAGTGAAAAGCGTCAATGCTGGATTCATGCGCCGGTCATTGAAAACGCCTTTATCGTCAATACCGGCGAGCTGCTCAAGCAATGGTCGAATGATTTATTCATCAGCGTCAAACACTTTGCCAACAACAATACCGGCGATGAAGCCCGCTATTCAATTCCGTTTTTCTTCAATGCCAATCCTGACTATACAATGGAATGTCTGCCGACCTGCTGTAGCGCTGATAACCCACCTAAATATCCACCGATCTCCTATCTGCAAAGCCAGGGAGTTGTACAGGGCGAGTGACTGGACAGTACCCAGGACCCCGTCATTCCGGCCCCCGAGCCGGAATCTATTACAAGGTTAGTTACTAAAGTAAGATTGTCCCGATTTTTGAAAGATTCCGGATATCCCCTCCGGGGTTTCCGAAATGACGAACATCGGGAGAGAATTAAGGGCTTGATACCGACGCTAACAACCTCTGTATTTGCGCTTTCCTGGCATCATCGGCAAAGCTGGCTTCAATGCTATTCGACACCAATTCCCTTGCCTGTTGCCCGGTCATATTGAGCGCCTGTGCCAGGGCTAAAAAGTTCTCGGTCATATATCCACCGAAATAAGCCGGGTCGTCTGAGTTCGTGGTGACGCAGACACCTTTTTCCAGCATATCGAGGATATTGTGTTGCGACATGTCTTCGAATACACGTAATTTGATATTCGAGAGCGGGCAAACGGTGAGTGGCAATCGGGTTTCAACCAGGCGGGCAATCAACTCAGGATCATCGATCGAGCGCACGCCGTGATCGATACGCGAGACTTTTAAATCGTTAATTGCTGTCCAGATATACTCAGCCGGCCCCTCTTCGCCAGCATGGGCAACCGTCAACAAGCCCGACTCACGCGCCCGGGCAAACACGCGGCTGAATTTTTCAGGTGGGTGACAATTTTCGGAACTGTCTAATCCAATGCCTGTAATCAGATCAAGATATGGATCGGCTTGCGCCAGCGTGTCAAAAGCAGCATCTTCGCTGAGATGACGCAAGAAACACATGATCAACTTACTGGTGATGCCGAGCTTTTTCTCCCCATCATCAAGTGCCCGCGAAATACCGTTAATCACGGTTTCAAAGGGTATTCCTCGATCCGTGTGGGTTTGCGGGTCGAAGAACGGCTCGACATGAACCACATTTTGCTGTCGGCACTTTACCAGGTAAGCCCAGACCAGGTCATAAAAATCCGCTTCCACCTGAAGCACGTTGGCACCCTGGTAATAGATATCGAGAAAATCCTGCAGGTTGCTGAACGCATAGGCCTGACGCAGATGGTCTACGCTTGCAAATGGCAATTCAATATTATTCCGCCGGGCCAGTTCAAACATCAGTTCGGGTTCGAGGCTCCCTTCCAGATGTATGTGTAACTCTACCTTGGGTAGAGCATTGAGCCATTCATGGCTAAGGGTTCCCATTTATACCATCCTGTTGACCAGGCTATTTTAACAATCACGATAATACTATATTGGGACCATTGCAGAATGCCTGTAAATCCTCTTAGCCGCTGGCCCTGTACATCGATTAATCGGAATAATAGTATTCGGGTTCCGACTAATAGCCCTGGAGTAAATTAATGCGACGCTTAAAACAAAAGCTCGATGCCGGTAATACCGTGCTTTGCGCGTGGTGCGGCATTACCGATCCGCGATATCTGGAGGCCATTGCCGGGCACGGATTTGACGCTGTCGTTCTCGATATGCAGCATGGATTTTTTGATGAAACCAGTATTCAAAATGGTATTGCCACGCTGGTTGCTCGCGGTAAGACACCGCTGGTGCGAATTCCGCTGGCACGCTGGGATACGGCTTCTCGAGTGATGGATTTTGGTGCCCTGGCCGTGATAGCACCGATGATTAACACAGCCGCGGACGCCAGGGCATTCGTTTCCGCTACGCGATTTGTTCCGCTAGGTGAACGCTCGTTCGGACCGCGACACGCAGCCTCCCTGTATGGGATCGACAGTAATGAATATCTCGAAGGATTCGATCAATGCTCTCTTGTGCTGGCAATGATTGAAACCCGCGAGGCTTATGACAATTTTGACGAAATTATCGAAGTCGAAGGAATCAACGGTATCCTTATTGGCCCGGGTGACCTTTCTATTTCGTTTCGGCAAAATAGAATACCGGATGCTTATGGAGTCGATACTATCAATGCGGTCGAAGACATAGTAGCCCGATGTAAAAAAGCAGGTAAAAAGACGGCCGCTTTTTCGATCAACCCGGCGGCGGCAAATATGCTCAATGAACTGGGGGTAGATATCATTTCGGTAGGAATCGATGATACGTATATAGCCGATGGTGTCGGCACCCACCTCTCCGGATTAAATTTTCGATGAGTTTAAATGGACATGGTTTGAATCCTCGCCATTCTTACTATTTAAGCCCGGTTTAAAAGACCGCAAGTCAGGGCTAACAACTTCTCAAAAGCTACTATACTGATTCAGTAACTGCTATTGCCAACGATCAACGGGAGACCCTGATTCACGCAATATTTGAAACATACTGGTTACTTTCAGACTGGAGTAACGCTCTCGTCACATACTAATGATGGGAATGGGGAGATACAATATGCGACTCAATATTAACCTGATTGCCCTGTTAGCTATTGCTACATTGACTTCGCCATCGCTCAGCGCTGAAATCAAAACTTTCATCGGCGTTGATGCGGTAGAAATAGAAACGGTATTGACCGCCGCCGGTGTACCTAGAACCTACGATTTTACAGGAACCCGGGTGCGCTTTGGCATCGAAAACAGCCAGGGCGGGAGCGCTGGAATGGAATTAATTTCGGGCGATAGTGATGAAACATTTGACATCCCCTCTGGCACTTTATTCAGGCTCGAGACAGGCGAAACTTTTGGCCTGTATGCGACGCTGGGTAAGCCAGTCTACCTTCGCGTGGGCTGGTCGATATGGCAGACCGAGTATACCGCCATCGTGCCAGCAGGTCCTACCAATAAGGAAACCGTAAACGCTCTCGAAATAGGTCTCGGGCTCAACCTGTTGCTGGGGCGAAACCTGACCCTTTATGCTGACTGGGCAGTACGCGACACCGACGCAAAATATCCTTTATATGTCACGGGTAACGGCGAAGTTGATTACCGTTCCGAACTATTGTCTGTGGGCTTAAACTTAAAGTTCTAGGCAACTCCAGTCCGAACGCCTTTGCAGGTACGATGGGTACTAGTATAAAGAGCGGTTATATTGCTCAGCCCGGTTAATAATAATAAACTCCCTGCCAATGGTGAATGCACCTGAGTTCATCCTATGAGCCTCCACATAACGCGGATATTCAGAGACAAACATTACCTGATCATTGATGAAACTCCTGGTATTTCAGCATATCGACTGCGAACACCCCGGATCACTTCGCGGCTTCCTGGCCGTAGACAATATCGAATGGCACGCGATCAATCTTGATCAGGGTGAATCCATTCCTCCACTGGAAAATTACGACGCACTGTGGGTGATGGGTGGTCCGATGGATGTCTGGGATGTTGAGGAGCACAGCTGGCTGATTGGGGAAAAAGCCGCCATTCGCCATTGGGTAAACGAACTGAACAGACCATTCCTGGGATTTTGCCTGGGCCATCAATTACTCGCCGATGCGCTCGGCGGCAGCTGCGCACCACAACGACCACCCGAGATTGGCATTGTCGACGTTGAGCTCACGGACGAGGCGGCCCACGATCCCTTGTTTAAGAGCATGCCGCAAAAACAAAAATGCTTGCAGTGGCATTCGGTGCGCGTCGACCAGCCACCTGAAAATGCAACCATTCTGGCCAGTTCCGATGACTGCCGGGTACAGGCCATGAGAGTCGGATCAAACGCATGGTCGATGCAATACCATGTTGAAGTCGAAACTGATACCGTCGAAAACTGGGCCGATGTACCCGCTTACCGCGAAGCTCTCGAAAGCACAATCGGGCCACAGGCACTGGCCATGATGAAATCGGGTGCCGATAGCCATATTTCGGAATTTCTCAGCTGTGCCGAAATTCTGTATCGTAACTTTATGCAACACGCTGATACTATCAATACATGAAAAGTTACAACCAGTTAGTATTAAGACAGTGCGCAGGCTTAGCGGTTACCGGCCTGTGGAAGCCTTGCAACATGTCTTATTGATTGGCGAGCGATTGTCTAGACAGCTCTGAATAAATCGGATCCTCACTGGTTTCAGTGTCCGCCCTGACCGGCTTTTCTAATAATCGTATTGCTTCCGACTTACGCCGGGTGCAAACTGCGCCGATGGCCATCGCAACAACAAATCAGCACGCTATAGATTCCCGGCATGGCTACGCCATGTTGATCATGATGGCAGGCTCGATTGCAATCAGTTTCGGTGGACTGGTGCAACGCAATATCGAGGTCGCCGATGCATGGCAGACGATATTCTACCGTTCTCTCGGCATGCTGATTGGGATGGTTTTCATAGTCGCAGTTCAATACCGTGGTCGTGTACTCGGTACAGTAACCGGTGTTGGACGCATGGGATTGCTTGCTGGCGCGTTACTATCGGTTGCCGGCATCACCTTTATCCAGGCCCTGACCCACACCACGATAGCAAACGCCCTGTTTATTCTCGGTGCGATCCCCTTTTTTGCCGCACTGTTCGCGCGACTATTGCTGGGTGAGAAGTTACGCCGCACGACAATGTTTACGATGATAGCGGCCGCTACCGGGCTTGGCATCATGGTGGTACAGGGTATCAATGCCGGTTCAGGATTCGGTAATGCGATGGCCCTGATAACCGCGGTCAGTTTTGCCCTGTACGCGATTATCGTACGCTATAAACGCCAGACCGAGATGCTACCGGTGATGCTGATATCGTCAGCGTTAGTGATCTTTATCACCTTGCTGGTGAAATTCGGCGATATGGCTATTCCGCTACGCGATATCTTGTTGTGCCTGTTCTGGGGCGGATGCCTGTCAGGCTTTGTCAACTGGGCGTTTATAGTTGCCTCGCGACATCTGGCCGCCGCGGAAGTGACGTTAATCATGTTGCTTGAGTTTGCGCTGGGGCCACTTTGGGTATGGATGTTTATCGATGAAACACCTGGAATATGGACCGTGCTGGGTGGCTGCCTGATTATCCTGGCGGTGGCTCTGCGGGCTATTTTCGAGTTGATTAATAAACCCAGGCCCGAGCAAACCCCGAGTACGCCGGTTTAACTTTATACTAATTCATTCTTCAGGTGGAGCAAGACAGGCTCCCTAATAGCCCAGTTCAGGCCGCACAATATTTATCAATTTCTTACCGGCGATATAGCGCTGCATATTACTGAAAAACAATTCCAGCGTAATTGGAATATAGTTATCACCATCATCGGCCGATACATGAGGGGTAACAATAAAATTGGGGGCTGACCATAATGGTGAATCGGTCGGCAGTGGTTCCTGGTCAAACACATCGATTATGGCACCGCTTAGATGGCCACTGACAAGAAGCTCAGCCAGTGCAGTGTAATCCATCACCGCTCCGCGCCCCACATTGATAATACCGGCACCCGGTTTCAACGCCTGAAGTCGTTGGCGATTGAATAGGCCATTGGTTTCTGGCGTGGATGGCGTCGACACAAAAATATAATCCATTTTCGGCAGGACTTCATCGAGCTGATCTATCGACACCATTTGATCGACATGATCGTTTGGATGGCCATGTCGGGATACACCGATAATATGTACCGGCAGTTTGCCGAGCTGCCTGGCAGCACCACCGCCGATACTGCCGACACCGATAATACCCACCGTTTTGCCTTTTATCGGAGTCGAGAATAATGCATGCCACAGCTTTTTATGCTGGTTACTTAATATGGCCGGCATTTTGTTGTGCAGCATTAGCACGGCCATCAGCGCATATTCACCCGCCTTATCGGCGTGGGCACCCTTATTGTTGGTGATAATGACCCCGTCGGGCACCCAATCCATCGGGCACAAATGCTCGACCCCGGCACTGATGAGGTGAATCCACTTCAAATTCGGTGCAATCGCGGCCAGATTTTCGGTTGGCAGGTCCCAGGTCAGCAGTACTTCGGCGGTTTTCATCGACGCATTGAAATGATCGGTATCCCAGTCTACAAAAACGTCGAGCTGCCTGGCAATATCCACATAACGGGCGGCCGATTCCTGGTATTTCTCGTTCGAAATGGTAAATACCGGCTCACTCTCTGGAGTCGATGGGAAGGTATCCGGGCTCGCATGATTATTCTTAATGTGTACCTTGATACTCATTTTTGACTCGATTCGCAGATCGCAAATTCCAGCGAGGCTCGCCGATGGGGTTCGACATAACCGTTGTAAGCCTTAGTTGCTGATGTCGGTCTAGATATTGATTGAGTCATAGTAGATAGAGATTAGGTCAGCCTGTGCCTGATTCTGACAGAATTTCTGTCAAGACTACTATGCAGGGTTGTTGATTATATTGATACCAGACATTTACCGACAAAAACAGTATTTTAACGCACCTGGAGCCGTGATTATGGATTTATCAGCCGATTCCAGCAGTAATAGAGCAAGTTGTCACAGCTCTTTTTCCCGGTCGCTACCTGGGATGTACCGCCCCTGCGGATTTCAATGTCGATGACGAAGCAATGAATCTCATTCCCTTAGTGCTGACTGTATTAGCCATTATTCTAGGCCCCATTTTTGTTGTTTTTCAAGTGGGTCTGTTACTCGGTTTAATCGTTGGCCTGGTCGCATTACAGCGGGAAACCCATCTTAAGATTGTAGCGCTACAGAACCAGATCAGGGTTCTGTCGCAACCACTTGTCAGTACCCCTAAGGAAGAACCTCTACCAGAATCAAAATACGATGAGCCACATCCTGACCAGGTCGAACTACCCTGACTAAGATGGCTATAAGCTTATATCGCTACATGAAAGCCGCATAAGTATATTTCAGCGCTTCAGCTTGCTGGCATCGGTTTCTTAGCAGCAGCCTTTATTTTCGAATTATCCGAAAAATCGATTAGAATCATACCGCTATATTTTTTTCCTTTATAAAACTCAACTCGAAATTTTTCAGCCTGCTTGTCTACCGAAAACCTGCTGCTTATCTGTTTCTTGTGTATTAACAGACCGCTCTCATTGCGTTGACCGGATTTTCGATAACCAATCACATTGACCCTTCTGCCACGCATGGGTTGAATCTTGAAGTTCTTGCTAACCGTGACCATGGAGCCAATTGGCACTTGCGATTTGACCCCGTCAATCTCTATCGGAATTTCACTTAGCGAATCATCGTAGTCAAAGTATTCGGGTTTCAAGATGGTGAATCCTCGGTTACCGTAGCGTACCTTATAGCTCTTTGCAGTATTTACTATCGCTACCAGGGGATTATTAGTGCTGAATTCGATCGTTGAATTTTTCTGGATGGGAACATAGTTAATCCGTTTCCGAGGTGTATCAAAATCGTAAAGAATTTTATTGTTGTACATTACCAGCTGTATATCGCGTCCCAGCTTGCGATCGATTGACCTTGCCGATAACTGGAAATTCCGTATAAATTCTATACCCATCTGTTCGAACATGGCCTCGACAAATCTCAGGTGATTGAATATGCGTCGTTCAGTGGGATAGCTTTTACTCGCCTCGACCGCCATTGCCGCCTTTCCATTTCGAACCGCGAAGTAGGTCAACGTCTTCTCCATCTCCTTGTCGCCCTCTCGGGTGCGCGTGTTTTTCAAGCGGAACTTTTCCTGATTTGAATTTGTTTTGGTATTGGCCGAGCGCATCGCATTTCTGGCGACCACCTCTAAATTGCCGAATGCTTCAGAATCAATAGTCGCCTGGTCGATGACGATACTCTGCCCCCAGCGCATGGGGTTCTCATTTTTATCGACATAATCGGAATTATAAAATCCACTGCCATCGTGCAAATTGAGGATCATATAAATCTGCTGGTCGGTAATGATGCTTTTTATTTTCGTTATGGCCTGATATTCGGGGTCATTCGCGGGAATATCGAGAAATTTTCGATTCATATCACCATACACGCCACGGGAACGCTTGATGATACTTTCAAAATTCAGGTTAGGCACCACCCAGACCTCCCCCCTGGTAATTTCATAATCAGTGACCAGCAGCGAGGCTGCGGTAAATCCACCGGGCTCATCACCCTGAATGCCACCGATTATTAATATAGTGGGACCCGCCACGCCTGACTGCAACTTGTGAAATGTGAACGGATAGCCTGCAGCCAGCACTGGTTGAAAATCTGCCATCAATATCAGGTACAGAAGCATTATTTTTTTCATACGACTCTTATATGCCAGGGTTCATAGCGTACGCCGAAGACATTATTTCGAGGATAACGAATAGCCAGGTAGCCCAGATCAGACAGGCGTTTAAATTCATCGGTTTGAGCAAAATCCTCGGTGAAGTTTCTGGCGCCGAAATTTCTTTTACCAACGTCAAAATCACCTACCGCGTGGTAGGAATGCCCGGGTGGGGCAAGCGAATAAGAAGCCAGTGACAGATTTCCATCGACTTCCGAGGCCTTGTTTAAAAACAGGTAAATTTGCTTGACCACGTTGCGAATGCCGGATGTGAGTACCACCGAATCACCAGCGTCTTTTCGAATTCTCTGGTAAGTATCGGATGCGTCTCCCCTGAACAAATAATGACCGGTTCCAGGAATTTTACGAATGTCCTTTTTTAATATCGATGAACTTAGTCGCGTAACGACCTTGTCTCCATAAAATCCGAGGACATTGGCATCGATGGAAAATAACATCTCGACAAATTCCAGCTCCGCCCTCGAAAACTTTCCGACCTGGTCGTAATTTCTGGCAAATTTCAACGATTGATCCCATCCGATCACATTAAAATTTCCATATCCGATATATTTCTGCAACCTGGAAAAGCGGTTAATTGTTTTTTTAAAAATTTTGATTTCATCTTCCGTTAATATTATTTCTGGAGATAAATGATCTAAAACATTTAACGGAACACTCCCAATATTATCGACTATGTTGATATCAGCATGTAAATCGATAATTTGCGCAGGAATTTTATCATCGGCAATCACTTTTTGGCGCACCGATGCAGGCCATTGAGGACCAATAAATTTGGCTGGCTGTTGTGAGGCTCGCGCAGTATTACGCCAGGATTGGCCCAGCGTTAACACGCTTGCGACAACCCTACTACTTAAAGCAAGAAAGTTTCGTCGCTTTAACATGTTCTTAAATTTGATAAACCATTAACGATTAAAATGAGTAAACAGGGGAATCAGTGTGCGGGCAATCTATCATCTTACAGGCAAGTTTTCTACTGATTGCATCGGAATACTATTCGTTTACGGGCAGATAGTAATAGTTACCAAAAAATTTCCCAGGCCCCAGCTAATATTGCGTCGCCCAGGTCGATTCCTATAATCGGGGCGGCTAGTTTCTATAAATTAGGGTAATTATATTTGGGCCAATCGATACATATGAAAGTTTGGCAACCTGACTGTTGCAAGTAGGGGCAGTCCGTTTCCAGAACTTGACGCGCAACGCTAAAAACTAGCGGCAGAAAAGTAGGTAATAATGTCTCTACAGAGCGATTAGTCCCAAAAACGCTTAATTTGTATCCTATAATTCATCTGATATACAGATTTTGAGTAAGGTGTTTACCACCCTGCGCATCCTCTGAGAAGAATATTGAGAACGGAGAGTAAGCATGGGAAAGCTCAAAATAGTGCCCGATAAATCGGATGACATTTCAGAATTAACGGATGATGCCAGTACCGCCATCAGCAAAAAGGATGGTGCCGGCCGACGACTGGAAGATGCCATCGGTTCCGGGGGATTAAAAAGAAAACTAAATCTTGATCGCCGGGTTAAACGAAGAGAGCGCCGGGGCGATTCAGATCCTAATTATAAAGGCGTAACTCGCAGATTTACAATCGATACCCGGGCGAATCAAAAAGACCGCCGGGACAAGGACTGATTTTTTTATTGAAGTACACTCCTACCGCTTGCCCTGGAAAAATCAGCAAATATCACACCATCCCATCGAGAGCTCGCGACAGATCATCTTTCAATACAGCAAAGTCAAGCGGCTTGGTCAGGAAACGCGCCGCCCCCAGGTTTCGCGCCCTGGTCTCGGTTGCATTGTCACCATAGGCGGTGATCATAAACACACCGACTTCAGGCCAGGTATCGCGTATCTCGGCGAGAAGTTCGATTCCCGACATGCCAGGCATGTTGATGTCCGAGAGCACCATAGCTGCCCTGGGTGGCCGCTGCCCTTTCAGCTTACCCAGCGCCACCTCGCCCGACAGCGCAAAGTCGAAGCTGTAGTCCCCCTGGCGAATCTCGCGTCGGAAATTCTGGCGGAACAGCTCCTGCGCATCAGGCTCGTCATCGACCATCAGAATATGCTTGGTCATTGCTGGTTTCCTCTGTTGTTTGCCAGGGTCCGGGGCAATGTCACCCGGAAAACGGTAAATTCACCCGGCTGGCTTTCTACATCCAATTCACCACCGTGCTGCTTGACAATAATATCATAGCTCAGCGATAAGCCGAGCCCGGTACCTTCACCGGCTGGTTTGGTAGTGAAAAAGGGCACGAAAATCTTGTCAAGCGCCTCCGGCTCGATTCCGAATCCATTGTCGCGTACCTCTATCTGAACCATGTTTCCATCAGTTCGCGTGGTCAGCGAGATCGTCGGCGAGATATCTTCCCCTGCTTGCGTGCTGCGCTTGTTAGCAGCATACATACCGTTTGAAATCAGGTTCAGGAATACCCGCATGAGATCCTGCGGGTAACATTCGATCTCGCCTAATACAGGATCCAGGGATTTTATCATCTCGATATTGAAGCCTGGGTGTTCGGCCCGCGCGCCGTGATAGGCCAGGTTTAGCGCCTCCTCAGCGATGGCGTTCAGGTTCACGGACTCGGGTTCACTCGGGCCTTCGCGCGAGTGCAACAGCATATTCTTGACGATCGCGTCCGCCCGCTTGCCGTGTTCGTTAATTTTGCCGAGATTAGCGTGGACGGTCCGCAACAAATCCTCGGCGTCATCGCGCGCTGCCTCGTCCAACCCCGCAATTGGCGCTTTCAGAATATCGGCTAACTCTTTCAACAGCTCGTCTGAAAGGTTGGCAAAGTTATTGACGAAGTTCAGCGGATTCTTAATCTCGTGCGCGATTCCGGCTGTGAGCTGGCCGAGGCTGGCCATCTTTTCCGCCTGTATCAAGCGTTGCTTTTGCTGTTCAGATTCGGCTTCGAGTCGTTCCCGCTCCATCGCGTTTTCACGAAAAAGGCGTAGTGTCTCCGCCATTGCGCCGAATTCATAGCCCTTTTCCGCCGGAATATCAACGTCGTACTTGCCTTGCATAAGACTGGTGATTGCATCGTTTAGTCGTTGAAGCGGCTGCACGATCGAGCGGAGTACTATCAGCGTCAATCCAAGGCCGATCAAAACCAGCACAAGGACAATATAAAAAGCGGCGCGTGCCGAGGCATCGGCATGTTCTACCACAATTTGACGATCCTGATTGGCGACTTCACTCACCCTATACACGAGTAGGTTCAATGCCTCGTCGACCTTGCTGCTGTGGGTGCGCGCTCTTGCCAGCAGCGTATTTCCAATCACGCGATTGCCATCGGTATAGGCGTTGGCTGCGTCCATTGCCTTCGAGAAATAAGCCTCGACCTCAGTACGGATAGCTGCCACGGTGTCGGGATCGTGACTCTCGAGACGTTCCAGCTGTGTGTCCAGCCTTTTCTGCGCCGCACTCGCGTTCCGTTCCGATATAACCAGTTGGCTCACCGAGAGGTCGGTGAGCCAATAGCGCAATTCGCCGAAGGTTACATGAGCCTCTCCAGCAACCCCGACAATGTCGAACAGCTCCTTCATTTTAGTGGTTCGGTCGGCCGTCTGATGCAATGCCGACGACAGGAATAATGAAGATCCGATCAGGCTGAACAAACCCGCAGCAGTTAGTATTACCAGTCGAGCCCAAAGTGGCAGGGAGGCGAGCTGTCCCTGACCCGACCACTGCCTGGGCCGATGTTTCGCTTCGGTCGGGCCCGGCCCGGATTCATTCATCGAAATATTACGATACTGATCGCGCCGGCAAGATCTCCGACTATTCCGCCTTCCTTCGGATAACTGGTAATATCTAGTTCGCCCTTTGGTGTGCCATGACAGGCAAGGCAGGACTCACGATAGTATTCGGGCAGGAGCATCCGGAAGGCGAGACGCCCCTCGAATTCAACCTCTTCGGTAAAAGCCTTGCCCTTCGGCCAGCCCGAAGTCAGGAATCTGGTCTCGAGAATATTTTTTTCCCAGGGATCGGGGCGCGCCTTTCGGTTACGAACCAGATCGGGAGGAGCCGTTACCCTGATACGCGCTTCCTGCGCGGCAATCGCCCCGAATTCCTCGTTCGTGAGTCGCGCGAAAATAGCCGGAATGAATCCCTTGAAACCGACACCAATTCGATTTATCTCCGCCTGATGGTCGTCAACCACCAGTCGCATTGCCCGCCTCTGCGCATCGAGCAAACGCCTGTCACGCTCGGAAAGTTCACTGAGATTCAAGGTGGTACCAACTCGCTTGAGGTAAATGGCATCGGCCGCTTGAACAAACTTTTCGCTGCTGAACTGTTTGTCGCCGATATCAGGGTCATTAATCAAACCCTGGTTTGCGGAAACGACACTGCGGCTCGCGCGTAGCATATCGGCCAGCTTGTTTCCGATCGTAAAATCCGCATCCACGGCTGCTGCAGTCTGAGTCATCGCCGAACCGAGACCTAGTGCGCCAACCAATAAGAGTTTCCACAAACTGCTCAAGCCAGATAAGGTTGAAACTGCCTTGCTGCAGAGGTTCGTCTTAGTTTGAATTTGATCTAGTCCCATTTTCCACCTCCAGCGATAGTTCCCGGGTCCAACCGAGTATGCCGTTTATCAGGTATCACCGCAACGTGGTCTGGCAATATGGTAGGCACATGCCATGACCCAGGCGGATAGCGTCGCCGAATTAGATTCCCTTCACTATCTTGATGCCGTTAAACTGGTGCCATGGATACGACCTTAACAATCGCTGAAGACGCACCACCCCTTTCGCGTTCACCCTGGCGCTTTGCGCTATATTTTTATCTCAAATCGCGTTATACGCTGCTCGCGATCTTTGTGTTTGAAGCGGCCCAGGCGGCTTGCACCATACTGCTACCCTATGGCGTGAAGGAGATTATCGACGCCGTGACGCTGGCCAACCAGACTGGCGCGGATATCTTCACTACCACACAGGATGCCTTGCTGCTGTTTGCCTTGTTGAACCTGGGGATTGTGTTGTTCAGCCGCGCCAGTGGTGCTGCGCTGGTCATGACCGGACCCTATTTGCGCGCCGAGATCCGAAAGTCGCTATTCAGTTACCTGCAGCACCATTCGCATCGCTATTTTATTTCAAATTTTGCCGGTTCGCTGGCGAATCGTATCGCCGAGGTATCGATGAGCAGCATGCACGCGCTGTGGACCATTACCTTTGATTTTTACCCGTTAATCATCAAGTCGTTGGTGGCGTTGATAATACTGTTCAATGCCAGCGGTGAGCTGGCCCTGGTGTTAAGCCTGTGGCTGGGGGTTTATATTTACGTCTCATATTTACTGGCCAGGCGCTGCCGGGCGTATGCCCAGGATTTCGCCGCAGCACGTTCGCTAGTCACCGGCAAGATAGTAGATTCGGTCACCAATGTAATGAATGCGAAGATGTTCGCGCGGCGCCGCTACGAAGAAGATTATCTGACTGACTACCTTAACCACGAGGTAGATCACGCGCTGCGTACTTACTGGTACATGGAAAAACTACGCTGGTTCCAGTTCACGGCCGCGATGATGCTGATGATCGGGATGGTGGGTTACGCATTGAAGATCTGGGCCGAGGGCGGCCTGACTGTTGGTGAGTTCTCGATGGTCGCGGGACTGGCGATATTACTGATCGAAGCTGCGCGTGGATTGAGCCGCAGCTTTCTCGAATTTTTTGAATATCTCGGCAATATCAGTGACGGAGTCTCGGTATTTATTCAGCCACACGAAATCGTGGATAAACCCGGGGCGCCGGTGTTAATTGCTGATCGGGGTGAAATCGCCTTTGACAATGTCTCTTTTACCTACCCCGAGGGACTAGAGGTTTTCGAAAATCTAAATGTCACTATTGAGCCCTACCAACAGGTCGGGCTGGTAGGGTTTTCCGGGTCGGGTAAATCTACCTTCGTGAATTTGATCCTGCGGCTGTTCGAATCCCAGGATGGTGCGATTAAAATCGATGGGCAGAATATCCTTGACGTAAAGCAGGATAGTCTGCGTGAGAGCGTGTCGATGATCCCGCAGGATCCACAATTATTTCACCGCTCATTGATGGAGAATATTCGTTACGGGCGTCTCGATGCCAGCGATGAAGAGGTGATCGAGGCGGCTAAGAAAGCGTATGCGCACGAATTTATCCTGCAGACTGAAATGAAATACGAATCTCTGGTGGGCGAACGTGGGGTGAAACTCTCCGGCGGGCAACGTCAGCGAATTGCGATTGCACGCGCGATCCTGAAGGATTCTCCGATATTGATACTGGATGAAGCCACTTCGTCACTGGATTCGGTGACCGAGAAAAATATCCAGCTGGGCCTCGACAACCTGATGAAGGACAGAACGGTAGTCGTAGTCGCCCACCGCCTGTCGACAATATCGCACATGGACCGAATCCTTGTATTTGATCAGGGCAAAATAATTGAAGACGGCGATCACCAGCAGTTGCTACAGAGAAATGGTCACTATGCCCACCTGTGGAACATGCAGGCGGGCGGCTTTCTGCCGGAAAACGATGCGGTATAATCAAGCACCGGGGCAATACCCGGTAATCTATAATGGCGGCTGTGTCTAATTTAATACGTTTGTTGTATAGTGCCGACCGGTAACAAGTTGGGACCAGGGTTTTTTAGTTTCTACCTCTCACAATCAATTCCAGCCAATTATTTATCAACAAGGAGATATTTTGAATGAAAATTATTAGAATGGCATCGACACTTATCCTGTTAACATTTTTTATGCCCGGTATTGCCCTGGCGGCAAGCGAAACTCTGGCTGATAAACTGTCGAAAAGTGTCATTATGATCGAGGTTGAAGTCAACAGTTGTAATGCAGATGCGGCGATATTCTGCCCTGGCCTGCCCCTCAATAGTCAAAAATCCTTTATGTGCCTGACAGCCTACGAGGATAATCTGTCCGCGGTATGCAAGCTTGGTATTGCAGAGGCAGCCATGACCCTGGAGATGGGCATGATGGCAATAGACTATTCAATTAAGGCCTGTGAAGCGGACGCCGACAAGTTCTGCCTCGATGTCGAGGCTGGTGAGGGTCGAATTGTCAGTTGCCTGGTAAAAAATGAATCCAGACTTGGAAGCCAATGTGAAAACGCCCTGAAAGAAACCGGCTTATGGGATCTTGGGGTTCAATAGATAAACGATCATTTTCACTCTGCCAGGGACGAAACCCTGGCCAGGGTGAAAAGTGTGTTCCGACTATTTTTTAATTTCTTCACAGGCAACGCTATTAGAGCAAATCAACCTCTACCAGCAAACGTCTCACCTGTTCTACCGGCACACCAAAATTGGAACCACCATATTCCGGAATGATGGCAGTGTTGACTGCCACAACCTCGCCGTTGATATCTAGAACCGGGCCGCCGCTGCCACCGTGAGTGGTATCCGCATCGTAGACCACAGTGTTTGTCGTGATCTGCCCGACTATGCCGCGACTGGAAAGCGGGCGGATAAACTCCGACTTTGACAATCGTTCGGCCACGGCCCAAAAATCCAGATCTTCATCTTCCTGAAGCGCGGCTAAAAAAGTGTCCCCAGTTTGTGCCAGCATCGATCTTAATCCGGTCGGATAACCCATCACGATAACCTCGTCGCCGGGCTTGAGCGGCCTATCACTCAGGCTAAGGTGATGCAGATTGCTGACGACCTCTCCACAAAGCAAAATAGCCAGATCGGACTCATCGCTGGCCTTTAGCAGCCGAACCGGGAAGGATTTGTCAACATATGGCAGATAACCTACAAATTTGATTAACACTGGCTCCATACCCTGCTCGGCCATTGTTTCAAGTCTGGTGTCATCTTCCCACGGTTTGGCAACGTGTCGATTTGTTAGCAGTGCACCATCGGCGCTCACCACAAAAGCTGTTCCGGTAAACTGCCGCTCGGCTAACTCTCCATCGCCCTCGAGGGTTAGTAAGGGTTCCCCGCGATAGGAGAAAAGCGGTCGACCGTCATCATTCACTTTATAACGCAGCATACGATCTGAAGCTGTGTCCCGAAAACCGTAAGCTCCCTGGAGGAATACGATCGATCGGGTAGATTGGGCGATAACCCGCGTACTCGCTGCGGAACGTTTTTCCAGCAGATCCAGTCTGTCGGCGGCAGAAGTCAACAAGTGGTCGAGTTCCTGCCGCAAGGTATCGAGATCGGACAGGCGCAACGCTTCCAGATTTGTTCGGGTAAGCGTACGAGAAAAACTTTCCAGTTGAACTGCGCTACTTTCTGCTTGTTGCTGTAGTCGGACATTGGCACGATTCTGATAGAAGACTGTTACGAAAAGGGCGACGATAGCCACAATAATACTGAGCCGAAAAAATAGAGTGGTTTCAAATGCAAAGTCACGAAAAAAGTCACGAATCGCACCGCCCAGGCGTATAGACCTGGGCTTGCGACTGACGCGTGTGTAGTCAATACAATCGCTGACCATATCGCCCAGGGATTTCCGAATTCGGCTCCCCTGCTGGTAATATCTGTAACGACAAAGTGGTCCGGTATCGCCAAATTCAATCAGGTCAAATTGCTCGAGTTGACTGGTGAGAACAGATTTGCCGTTTATCCAGATTATATTATCGTTGAGGGCTTCGATCTCGTATCTACCGTCGGAGAGATGTAGTCGCGCGACCAATGTATCCTGGGGTAGCTCGCTATCGGGTCCAGCAATGCAATTCATAAGGCCATTATCGAGCGAAACGTCTACCGTGGTTCCAGTCCACCAGGATGCGGTACCGCGCTTTGGGCCGGTCAGGTGCTCCAGCGAAGCAATAGCGATATCGGTGGTCACTGGATTCTTAATAATTTCATCCATAGCGCTCGCTCTTGCTTCGATGTGGGATTGGCTAGCTGGTTATCATTTGCTGGAAATTCAGGTCAGGCATGAGATCCCCCAATGTAACAGGCATCCGATTAAATTTAGAGACTGGTATCATTGCTTAGTTCCGCATGTAATGCATGTGGAATGCCTGATAGTACCACACATGTTGGTGAACTCATGAGTATCGACAAGCAGGAGAAACAGTTCACCATCCTCGATATGATGTTGGGCGTTCCAGTCAGTTTTATCGCCGATGCTCGAATATTATCCGATCTCGAGGGCGCGAAGGGGACGATTCAGGTAGACTTCGAAAAGCAGAGGGATCAGCTCAAGGCGTTAGCAGTCCGACATCGAGCCAGTACCTTAAAAGGGAGCTGTTTAATCAGTAACGAATCAGGATTATTGACATTTATTAGTGTGGAACTTAGTAATTTGAGGTCCCCTTGATGAATGGGCTCTGAGAGTAGCGCCCGATAATATCAGCAATATCGCGATTTTACCCGGCGGGTAATATTCAAAGTTCAGTATGTGATAATATCTACTGATCTTGATTCCCATTGGGCTATCAATGGCAAAGGATTACCTATCGCGCAAACTGGCAGTTATTCTACATGCCGATGTGGTTGGCTCGACCGAGCTGGTTCAGAAAAATGAAGTCATTGCACATGAAAGAATTCGGGACACGTTTCGGCGCTTTTCCAGGATTATAGCCAGCTACGGGGGAATAGCCCACGAGATTAGGGGTGACGCACTGGTTGCCGAGTTCGGACGCGCCTCAGATTCTGTAAGCGCGGCTTTGGCATATCAGGAAACCAACCTGACCCATAACAGGGATTTACCGGATAGCATAAAACCCGAGGTCCGAATCGGTATCAGCCTCGGTGAGGTGGTTATTGCCGATGGGACCATCACCGGATCTGGAATAGTTCTGGCGCAACGCCTGGAGCAACTGTGTGATCCTGGCGGCGTAGTAGTACAGGGGGCAATATCGGAAACGGTGCCAACTCGTCTACCGTTTATTTTCGAGAGCCTGGGCGAAAGAATATTGAAGGGCTTTGACCAGCCAACCAGGGCCTTTTCTGCACAGGTTAAATCCGGTGAACTGGTGCCAGAACCAGAACAGCCAGTTGTAAATCACGATGAAACCGTGGCCCCTGATAAATCTTCTGTTCGATCTATTAATCCTGAAACAGGTAAGCCATCGATCGCGGTTCTACCGTTCGACAATATGAGTGGCGATGTCACACAGGAGTATTTCAGTGACGGCATTTCAGAGGATATTATCACGGAGTTATCTCGCTTCCATGACCTTTTTGTTATCGCCCGGCACTCATCTTTTGTATTTAAAAACCAGTCTTTAGATATTTCCGAAATCGGTCAGAAACTCGGCGTACTTTACATCGTGGAGGGGAGCGTAAGGAAAACAACCAGTCGTGTCCGAATTACAGCTCAGTTGATTGAAGTGGCGACGGGTAATCATTTATGGGCGGATCGTTTCGATCGGGATATCGAAGATATTTTTTCTGTACAGGATGAAGTAGCACGAATTATTACCGCAACTCTGGTCGGCAAGGTTGGACAAGCTCACCGTGATCGTGCACTACATAAGCTCACCCCAAACATGGATGCATATGACTGGTTTGTGCAGGGGCGAGAACTCTATATCAACACCAATTCGGATGACAATATCAGGGCGGGTGAGATGTTTGAGAAAGCTGTTTCACTCGACCCTGGTTTTGCCTCAGCCTACGCTCTGCTTGCCCATACCCATCTCCGGGACTGGGCGACGTTCTGGAACGAGATACCCGAAACCAGCTACGAACAAGCCTGGACTAACGCCAGGATATCAATGAAGCTCGATGATTCTGACAGCCTGCCCCAATCGGCACTCGGGTATACCTACTTATTTAACGGTGATCATGACCAGGCATTTTTCCATTTAAACAAGGCACTCGCATTAAATCCAGGTGATACCGAAGCGCTAATCTTTATGTCACGTTGTGAGATGTTTTCGGGTTATCCAGAGCGCGCCCTGGAACGAATTAACGAGGCTCGTCAGTATAATCCGTTTGGAAAATATCACTGGAGTTTAGTATCAATATACTATTCGATGCGCAATTATGACGAAGCAAAACTTATGATGCGAGCCATTCAAAATCCGGCTCCCTTGATGTTGGTCTTGATGTCCATTGTTTATGCGCAGACAGGTGATAGTGAGAAAGCTCAGGGACTGGCATCTAGATATATTTCGGATGTAGAAAAAAAACTGGTCTCCGTGGGTACACCCGTACCTCAAAGCTGGCAGGACTTCGTAACCATACGGTGGCCATTCAAGCAACACGAAGACCGGGAGCATTTTCTGGATGGGCTACACAAGGCAGGGGTACCGGGGTAAGTAGGTTGAGTAACGAAGATGAGGAAGAATTTGCGAGGATGTTTCCCAACGTGGCGAGAGTAGCAACCGCAGCCACGAAACGCCCGGGTGTGCAGCGAGCCCTGCGCTTACACGCTATCTAGCAGGCATTCAAATCTGTTTTTTTAGTAGGGATGGTCACTAATCAAAGGTATTAATTTGATTGACTTACACTGGTAGAAAATTGAGTAAACTGTGCCCTACTTTATGTACCAGGACTTAAGCACAGCGGAGGAATAAACATGTCTGAATTTACCGGCAAAACTGTATTGATCACCGGTGCTGGCCGGGGCATAGGCCGCCAGATCGCTCTGGATTTCGGGGCCGAGGGGGCAAATGTTTGTGTCAACTATGCCCATTCAGCGGCCGAGGCCGAAAAAGTGGTTGCTAAAATCGAAGGCTCGGGTGGCAATGCGATAGCCTGTAAGGCGGATATCGTCGATTCGGGACAGGTTAAGGCAATGATAGACTCAACAATGGATGCCTTCGACAGTATCGATATTCTCATTAACAATGCCGGTCTCAGTATCGACGGACCATTCCTGGACATGACTGAAGCAGACTGGGACCGCGTCTGCGGCGTCAATCTCAAGGGACCTTTCCTGGTTTCCCAGGCGGTTGCCCGGCACATGATCGCCGGCGACGGTGGTGTCATTGTCAATATATCAGCAACTACCACGACCCACGGACGCCCAAACGCCGCTAACTACTGTTCTTCCAAAGCGGGGCTCAATATGCTGACCAAATGCATGGCGCTGGAACTCGGGCCGAGTGTGCGGATCAATGGGCTCGGTCTCGGCTTTGTCGATTCGCCGTTGGTGCGTCAGATATTCTCCGAAGATCAGATCGCCCAGGCGATCGAAAGCACTCCGCTGAGGCGTATGACCACAATGAAGGAAACCGCATCATTCATCAAACTCCTGGCGTCAGACTCGACCTCGTTCGTGACCGGCCAGACCCTTATGTTTGATGGCGGACGCAACATGCGCTAAATGCCCTTCCCTCGCTTCCCCCGAGGCACTTTAAAGCAGGTTAAATGAATCTGGAGCATTAATTGATCTTAATCAATATTCGAGCCATAAATATCGCGTATAAGGTAGGTCAGCTAAACTATTGCAGGAGACTAGCATGCAAGACCATTTACCCGAAAAACTTAAAGACAGGCCGAGTATACTGGCGGTCTGGCTAATCGGTGTACTGTTAGCCGCCTTTTGCATCACCTTACTGTTTTAAGCTCTCAATTTATTTCTGGCTTCGTGTGGTCAGGGGAACACGGAAATCGAGGCTATGAACTTACAAGCCTCAAGAGATACCGAGGGGTATTTGTTTGACCCTGATGACTGGAACGGGGATATTGCAAATGTACTGGCTGACGAAGAAGGTATTGAATTGAATGAAACCTATTGGCCAATACTTAATTTTATGCGGAAGTATTACCGGGAGCATAATATTGCCCCGGATGTTCGTCACCTAATAGCCTTCCTCGCAGCTGAAAATCAATGGAATAAAAAAGAGGCAAAGAAACTAATCTTTGAACTGTTTCCATATGGTTATGTGAAACAGGCGTGCAAAATAGCCGGGATGAAAAGACCGCGCGCATGGAGCACGGGTTAGAAACCGCCTGAACAGGAGATAGTTTACCAATTAAACGATCCAGCTTGTTTCACTTGCCCTAATGGAAAAATCGGTAAACTGTCCTCTACCTCGTTACTCGATACCCTCTAAAATCTGTCCTGGCCCGCCAACATTTGATCCTGTCACGCCAATCGTAGCCTGCAAGTATCCAGACGGTTTTTATGCAACTACTATTGACTCATCAGATTTCACCCGGATGGTCAAGGAAATGAACTTTTTAAATAACATAAACAAATCAGCCTCAACTGCCAAACTGGTCGAAAATGGACTGGTTAACGAGGAGGTTGTATCCAGGAAAGAGGTACTGGATTGCGTATTTTTAGTAGCAGATGTCATGAGAGAAAAATGGAAAACCATGACCAGGGAAACTGCCGCTGGAATAGTTTTAGTTGTGCTGGCAAAAAATGCAATGCTTAAAGATTATATCAATGCTACTGGATGGGCTCTTGTGTCAGACCTGGTTAAAACCAACCCGGAATTTGCTAAAGATATCGCAGCTGGAACTTTAGCTGAAATAAATTCCTACCGGGCGATTGGATTCGTTTCATAGGCGGATTGCTCATTCGTTAAAAGACCAGGCTGATTGACTTACCCTGCTATTGAATTAATTAAGTCGTCCACCGCCTTGCATATTGTTGGTGAATGAATCCACTGAACTCGAACTAAAGTTTGAACTCTAAAAATTTTACGATACTAGAAGAAGCGCAAAAATTTTTGATAGAGGCATCGACACGACGTGGCTAAATCCGACCACCGAATTCCTGTTTTATCTGACTCAAGCGAGTTCAATATACCCTGGCTCACACTACAAACAATCATAGCCGGCAGGTCATTGATAGATACTTTCGAACTGAATATTCGTAACCTTGATGAGGCTGATAAATTCCTGATTTCATATGGGCTAAGAAATAGCGACGACGCTGAAAAACTTCGTAATACAGCATTTGAATATGTCGAAACTGTTTTGCTGAATAATACTAACCTGTGTATCCCTGAAAATTTAAAAGCCTTTACAGTGCCAGAGCTTATGGTAGAAGCCTCCACCAGTACTAAGACCAGGATTTCAGAATGGTCCTGTTTGATACTTAAAGTATGCCATGCGGTTGCCCATGCGCAGTGGACCAGAGATGAAGATGCCTACAATGCCGCCCTGGCAAAATTAAACGCACGACTAAAACCTTTTATAATCAATTCGCGAGATGGAGTCTGGTTTGGCGATGATGATTGCCGAATACCAATTGTTGAGTACAAGATCAAAACGGAGAAAAGGTTTTTTCGGGTAGTAACAAAGCTTTTACTCAAGGAAGGCAACCTCTCAGCGAGGATCTACGACCACATAGGTGTGAGATTCGTAACCAATGATATTTTTTCAGCCATTCTTTTAATAAAATTTCTCAGAAGCCGGCATATTTTAATGTACGCAAATGTGCTTCCGCAGGAATCCAAAAATTTAATGGCTGATTTTGATCAGATCGAGGAACTATTTTCGGAATTTAGCGCTCCCTTACAGCACTCCCTGAAGGGAAAAAGCAGCGATTTCGAGTCCGCTAGCAAAAACCCATATTCAAGCAAAGAATTCAAAATGATAAAAATTGTTGAACGTATTTTAGTCACAATAAATGATCGTCACGTTTTTTTTCCCTGTGAGTTCCAGATTTTAACAAAACAAACTCATGAATCGCTCCGAATAAATCGGGTTAATCATGCGGAGTATGGAAAACGCCAAATTGAGGGAGTTAGAAATCGACTTTTTAACGGGACCACCCTTATTCGAGAATCGTGAGCCAAAGTGTTAAACCATCCTTCGATAGTGACCGCTTCCTGGTAGCAAAAGCCTGCGACATATCTGGATCAGCCTGAGTCATCGCCGTCAGTTCATCGCGAAACCGGTTGTGTGCCTGGATATGGGCCGCTGCATCAGGATAATCCAGTGGTTTCATATAAGCTTCTTCCAGAACAAAATGATGCTCGGCAAAACCGGGGTCAGAGCGCAGTATTCTCTAATATTAACGTTAACTGTTCTCTGATCCCGGTTTTTTACGGTTTTCGGTTTTACAAAAGCTGCGCGACCACCAGATTATTTCGGTAATTTGGCAGAGTTCTCAGTTACCAAAACCTGAGCCGGTTTTTTTGTATTCCTCACGTGGTGGTGCGAAGATATCGAGCACGGTAGCGCCATCAGGCCCAACTCGTATGCCATGCCTGACCCCGCCAGGCGTACGCCAGAAATCGCCTTTCTTGAATGGCACGTCGATGCCGTCCTGAATCCTTACGCCGCTACCTTGCAGACACATTCCCCATTGCTCCTCGGGATGCGAATGGATGCTGCCGGCCGAATTCGCCTCGCAGCTCACCAGTGACAGCATTGCCTGCTCGCCGGGAAAAACGCGCGTCGTGATCCCCTCGGCTAGCTGCCGGGGGATTCCCAGTGAGGGGTCATCAATATTAAAAAAATTATCGATTGCCAAAATAGTCTCTCCCTTGTGCTGGTGCCCGTGGGCCGGACACTCGTATAGGTTAAATTAAAGCATACGGGAAAGAACAACCACAAGGGCGAGTTTACTATTAAGGCTGTACTATTGTTGTCCCAACACGGTACCTAACTGGCGTAGTAGTTGGCCACCATTCCCCGACCAGGCACTGCCATGCATGCAGGCCAGTACATCGGGCTCCAGCAGGGCTAGTTTATCTAGCAACTGCTGGGTATCGCGAGCGTGAGAAAAATAATCCATTTGCGATCGAAACGCCTCGCTCGGCGCAAGAATATCGTTGCTCACCAGGGCCTGTTCTCCGATACCGGGCTGGGTAAACAGATCACCGCAAAAAAGCGTTTTTGTGGTGGTATCGAACAGGTATCCACATTCCCAACCATGGGGTAAATGGGGTGTTGACTGCCAGATCAGCTGATGCCGACCCAGGCTTAATATCTGTCCGTCGCTCATCCCCAGTGGTTCGACATCCACCATATCACCCACCGATACCATCGCAGCGATGTCGCTGCAGACTGGCCGCGCTTCCGGTGCGGCTGCGAGAAAATCCGCCAGACCCCCACATTCATCTGACTCGACATGCGAAAATGCCAGATAACGAAGGCTGGAGACAGGCAATACTTTTTCGATCTGCTGACAGATAATCGGGAACAATTTCCTAGGCCCGGTGTGAAACAACAATGGCTTTTCATCAACCACCAGGTACTGGTTGAAGGAAAAACCTCCGGGAATCATGTCTGGCATGCCGATATTTATCCGATAGGTGTCGGCGGCAATTTCGTGAATAGATGCGATGGGGTTTGTCATTGATACTTTCTCCGAGGTTTCGAGGTTGATAGAGGATCAGGTAGCGGTTCAAGAATAGACTGCAAACTCTGAATCAATATTTGTCGTGCCTGCGATCGTGGTAATCCATGGCCTCGCACCAGGCGATGCCAAAAGTCAAAAGAGAGGACCGTCTCGCATCCGGCAATCATGCTACCTCGGTTACCTGGACCGAGGAAATGACTCATTATTTTTTCGATTGTTGCGGACTGCTGCTCGCGTACCTGGACTGACATTTCAGCCAGAAAAGTGACATATCCCTCCATGCGCCGGGAAGACCAGGGTTCATAATAAATATGTTGCTGTTCCATCGCGCCCACCAACTTCTCGATGGCGGCGGATAAGCTGGAAGCGCCCAGTATTTCATTAACAGGCATAGTGGGTGCGCGATCGGCAACATGCGAGGTACAACCCCGGAAGAGTTCATCTTCATCAGGGAAATGGCTATACACGGTAGGCAATGAAACACCTGCCTGGTTAACAAGCGCCTGACCTAAAATCTGCACTGGAAGTGCCGGAGTATGGAGGGATATCCTCGAATGCCGATGTGCCTGAATACCTGGATAATTAGACCGACGTTGAGAATTCCACGAGATGGCGATTGATAGCCTCGGCCGTGCCACAGAGGTAGAGGCCATCGTCTTCGGCGAGAACAAACGACGGCGGAATATCGAGGATGATTTCGCCGACACTGCTCGCCGCCACCGTGGTACGAGACTTTGCCGCTGATGTGCCGATTATTGCCTGCGCGGAGCTGGCCGACAATGTCGGGCGAATTCAACAAGTCGGTGCCGACTACGCGCTTTCTGTGAGCCAGGTGGCTGGCCAGCTCCTCGCTCATTACATTCTGGGTGAGATGGTTTCGCAGCAGACCCGTATCAAACTTGTCAAGTTCGCCCATCACCGTCGGCAGGCCGAGTGGTCGCAGTGTGACCGCGACCAACCAGACGCCTGCGAGCAGTATCAGCAGATCTAAAGCAATTTCATGTATGGCTTAGCGTGTGTGGAAAATGTGTAGGGAGCATAAACACCCTGATTACGAAAATACAGCGCTATCTTGCGCCGGTCTTTGGTTGCTATGCTAATATGCAAGGCCATTATCAAATGCCGGCGTGCCAGTCTAATCATCAATGTTTATTTTGTGGCGTAGCTGGATTACCTTTACTGCGATCATCGCCACGGTCCTTATTGTCCTGGCGTTACTGTCGTCGCTTCAGCACAATGCGCTCTACTCTGACCTGATCCGCCAGCGTCTTTCCGTTGTCGCGCAAACGACCGCGGATTCCTTTAAGTCGGTTGTCAATCTCGGGCTACCCATATCGATGGTACGCAACGCTCGGCAGATCCTTGAACGGGGACAAAAGACCGACACCCGTATTACCGCGATCTATACATTTAATCCATCGGGTATCATCGTTCATACGACCGATCCGAATGGCCCGAAGAATGCTTCGGACGAAGTCATTCTGGCACAGTCGCTGGCCGAGGGTAGCGAATGGAGTGTCGAGAGCGAATCCGAACTCTTTAGCGGAATAAGCATTAACAATGCCGCCGGCACCACAGTAGGAAATATAGTCGTGGTCTATCCCAAAGAGGAATTCAACGCGCGCACTACCGCCGTCGTAAAGCACATAGCATCGATCACGCTAGGGCTCCTGGTCATCTTTTCGAGTGCAGCTTTCCTGCTGCTGCGTTTACGGCTGTCAGGGGCAATTCACGGGCTAGCGCGGCTCAATTCTCTATTCGACAATATGCGCTCTGGCAACGGCAACAACCATCAGCCCGCGCCGATGAAAGACAGGGAAGCCTTGAAACTGGGTTTCTTACGCTCCGATATAGAGACTATAGAAGCCCACCTGCAACAAGCTACGGAAGACTACGAATCCGCCAGGAACCGACTCCGCATCACCGATGAGGAGCCAAGCTTTCTGTCTCCTGGCAGTGAAGATAGTGATAGCCTGTCAGCAGTTATGACATCGGTTCCAGAGACCTCGCTGGCACGTCTGATCGCCTCAAAGTTAATGCCCTGGGCCGGACTGTTAATCGTCGGCTCCGCGCTGGTACTCGGGATGCTAACCATCGGCACGGTGAAAAATTCAATTGAACCGGAGATTTCCAACCGCACGACCCTGATGGGTACGGTCATCAACAACAACATTCAACTTGCAGTGAGCGCCGGTGTCCCACTCGAAAAATTGGTCGGGGCGGAGCAGTATTTTGGTAGTTTTCTGCTGGAGTTTCCGGAGGTCGCCTATATCGGTGTCGCCACCGGCCGCATCATTCTCGAGGCCGGTAAGCGAGAGGACAGCATCTATGGACCAAGCCATTCGAGTAAGGATATGGTGGCATATCCGATCAAATCGGACGGCGAGCAGATCGGTTATATCATTATCGATATCGATTCTGGATATATAGCCAGGGAGTTCGAAAGCGTGCTTCTCGACCTCGCCGTGGTTACGTTGGTCGCCATACTGCTCGCTTTCGAGGTTCTGGTGGTGATGATGAGCGTGTCGCTGACCGCACCTTTCAACCGGCTTCAGCACCTGGTCACGCTGCAGGCCACCGGTGATTTTTCGAAACGAGTCGAAGCCAGCGGAAAACACGCGGTCGACCGCATAGGAGCCATGCTGTCGCAACGTGCCGAGCTGCTGCATGCTGCATTCAAGCGTGCCAGAACAACAATTTTACCAGGAGATAGTAACGAGCTGTCGCGGTCTCTTGAGGAGATAGGGGGCCGGTTCGGTCTCTCGACGCAGCGTCCAAAATTAATGCTTTTTTCATATCTCAATGACATTCGCATGCCGCTATTCCTGGTTGCGGCGGCCGACGAGTTGCCGCTGGCATTCTTCCCCCTGTTCACGCGGGCAGCAAACAACCCCCTGTCGTGGCTCGATCTCGGCGTTGTTATCAGTTTGCCTCTGGCTGGATACCTGCTCGCGATAATGGCGGGCTCGCCCTACTCGAGACCACTGGCCGATCGATTCGGCCACCGCAAGCTCATCTTGTTGGCTGCTGTACCGATCATCGCGTCTCACGTAGGGCTCTATTTATCAACCAATGTTATCGAGATCATATTGTTTCGAACCCTCTCAGGTTTCGGCTACGCTATCTTCACGCTGGCGTGCCAGGACTATGTGCTCGATATCGTGCCGAAAGACCAGAGAACACGGTCCCTCGGCATCTATTCCGGGGTCCTGTTCGCAGGTATTTTCTGTGGTACCGCGATGGGTGGCGTACTCGCCGACCGCCTGGGAATGGACATCGTATTCCTGGTGAGCGCAGGCCTGGTGCTGCTCTCCGGCCTGCTGGTGTTTCGCCTGCTTCCGGCGCACAGGCTATCCCAAGATGTTGCCAGCGACCCAACTCAACAGACGGTTGGGTCGATCTGGTCACCTCTACGTAGTCATCGCTTTTCGACCCTGGTATTTGGCATCGCAATTCCGGCCAACGTGGTGATACAGGCCTTTATCAGCTACCTGGTGGCACTCTACCTGAACGATCTGGGTGCAACGGCCGCTGATACCGGCAGGACACTGATGGTCTTCTTTTTAATGATAGCGCTGATGGGACCGGTGACGGCACGGGTTACCGACGGACGCTTCGACCCGGCATTGGTTGCCGTGTTGGGCGCTATAATCTCCGGCGTTTCACTGTTGCTGGGCGCCGCCTGGGGGACACAGCTGGGCGTGTTCGTCGCGGTCCTGTGTGCCGGCATAGGCCACGGTATGGTCAGGGGCCCGCAGGTCTCGGTCGCGATGTCGATCGCGGAAACCGATCTCGCTGGCCTTGGATCCAATGCGATACTCGGCTCCTTGCGCACGCTGGAGCGTGGTGGCAGTATTGCAGGGTTGATACTGATTGCGTTACTCGGTAGCAACCTGGGCTATCCAGTCGCCATCGGCGTGATCGGAGTCTGGTGCCTGGCGGGAGTAACTGCCTTCATCGGTTCAATAGCACTAAGCGGCGGCTCGAAAAATTTAAGAGAAAAACAACAATCATGAAAACCCTGAAAATTGCTGTCGTTGTCCTGGTATTGGTCTGTTCATTTTCCTGGCCAGCCACTGACGCCTGGGCGCAGGCAAACAAGGAGTTCACGATATACATGGTTTTCTGGCGTGGCTGTGAAGAAACCTGCGCGGGCTTCAAGGAGTATATCGCCGAGAACGGAATCGATGCCGAGATGGTTATCCGCAATGCAAACAGGGATAAGGCGAAACTACCAACCTTCGTGGAAGAGGCAAGAGCTCTCGAGGCGGACCTTATCGTCACCTGGGGCACCAGCGTAACCCGTGGCATTGCCGGTACTCTGTCCGATCAGGGCGACCCCCAATTTATCAATGACATCCCTGTAGTATTCATGGTGGTGGCCGACCCGGTCGGTTCCAAAGTAATTGCCAGCTACGAGAAGACCGGCCGGTCAAACGTTACCGGAACCCGCAACCGAGTTCCCGAAGAAGTCAACATCAACACGATTCGCTCCTATTTCCCGGCCTTTAAGCGACTAGGCCTTCTGTACAATACCAACGAACACAACTCCGTCATTAAGGTGAGGGAAATCGCGGGCCTCGCGAAGACTATGAACTTCGAGCTGGTTGCGCTGGAACTGGAACTGGGTAGCGACGGAACGCCCAGGGCCGAATCCATTTCTACCCGTATGGCCGAACTCGAGGCGGCCGGCGTTGACTTCATCTACCTGGGTTCCAGTTCCTTTCTCGATGTCCATCGGGATATATTCACCCAGTCGGCCGTCGATCACGGCATACCAGTGCTATCCCCCTACGAGCGGCTGGTGCGAGAATCCCATGCGTTACTGTCAATCGCCGCGCGCTATCAGGACGTCGGAAAACTCGCGGGCCGGCAGGTGAAATCGATCCTGATAGACGGCAAGAAGCCGGGCGATCTTCCGATTCTGTCTGTCGACCGGTATGCCTACGTGGTCAATATGACGACGGCTAAAAAACTCAACATGTTTCCGTCCGTGGAGATCCTTCAGATTGCAGAAACGGTTGAGTAGCCCACCCGGAAGCGGGGGCTCTGGAATTATCAGGGAATACATCAGAATTATTTTTGTGAAGAAATTAATCACTGTCCTGGTGTTATTTTCAGTGGTTATTCCCGATCTACTCGCCTCTGGTTTACCCTCCTATTGTGAGAATAACCCCGGATTTAGCGATAAACTACAACGCATAGGACCGGTTATCTCCCTGGGTGCCTCTACATCGAGCGGCTTACTGGCAAAGTCCTTCCCTACGCTGGTAGCCAATCAGATGTGCCTGGAGAAGGGATCTGGTTTTGAATCTAAATATTCATTTGGATTCGGTACTAACTACTCTTTTTTGAAAGATAAATTTATAGAGCAAAGATCGAAACTCATCGTCGCCATTGATCATCTTCATCATGGCATGAAAGGCAGAAAATTTAATTCAGCAACTAAAACCTATATCGATAAAGAAATTGCGTTACTGGCGCTGGATTGTAAGCATTCCAGGATCGACTGTTCACCGACCGGCGATTATCATTTTGTCGAGCAGGAAAATTTCCAACCCGTAGTACTACTAGGGGATATATTTGCTTTTTACGCGGTGGATTGCACCAAAACTGATCCTTTTATTTCAGATCAGGATAGCAACGAGGATAAGGGTTGTATCGATGATTACAATAAAATCAATCAGTACATCTGGCAAAAAGCCAGCGACACACCAAACTTGTTTATTTTTCCAGGGAATAGATTCTATAGGGAACTACATAGCGGTCTTCCCTTTCTCTACAATCTCGACGGGAAACTAGGCAGTTTTTATACCAGCGATATATTTTGGGACAGGTTCCATCCCTGGTCTGAACCCGGCGCACAAATCATGGCTAATCTGGTTATAGAGAGGCTAAATGAAATCATCTTGAAAGGCGCTATTCCCTCATCTATTACCATTCCCTATATTCAAATTGACGAAGCGTATTTTAAACCTTTTACCGGCGTTGTTCTGATCGCTGAAACAGATGCAAGTAGATTCGCTGGCACTAAACCACGTTTTTTCTCAGTTCAGGGCGAAGAAATCTTTTTTAAGTTTTCGGAAAAAACCAGGTCTTCCAGGAAAGATAATGGGGATTGGGGATATCCTGGTAAATTTAAAGAAGCCGTAAAAAGTTCGGTTGATAGAGTGGGGAAAAACCCGTTGGTTATCAAAATTGAGGAAATAGCAGAAAGCGGCGATATTGTTCTTGGCAACGAGCAATTGTCTGTTATTAAAAAATTATCTGAAGACCCCAGAAATCAACTTTTGGGTGGTGTCATAACAATTGCCCCCGGTGAGTGATAACAATGCAAAAGTATCCGTCAAATAAAATTATCTCTGATCTACAACCCTGGCCATTCGAAGGCTGGAGTGATTGCTAAGGTACCACAGCCTGAGCCGCTGTGATCCGGTTTTTACGTTCGCGCCAGGCAATGATCAAACCGCCCGCAACCACGAAAATAACGCCCGGAAGTAGTTTGTCAAAGGGCGCTTCGCCAAAAAACACCCAGCCCAGGATAAACGAAAACGGAATACCGAAATATTCAAACGGTGAGAGACTTCCCGGACGCGTCAAACGGTAGGCACTGACCATCAATAGCACTGCACAACCGCCAACCGTTCCCATCGCTACCAGCCAGAACCAGTCCATTGCCGATTCAATAGGAATATAGCCGGTAGTAGAAAACAATATGGAGGCGGAACCGGCTATTGCCCCGAATGCTGAATACATATTGATGATCGGGGTCGGTACATCGTCATCGAATAACTTGGAGCTGACTATCGCAAGGGAATATCCAAACGCGGCCGCAACCGGCAGCAGCGCATAGGGGGAGAATACTTCCGCGCCAGGCCGCATAATCAACATTACACCCAGGAAACCGATCCCCACTGCCAGCCAACGCCAGAGTCCCACCGAGTGTTTCAGTATTGGAATCGACAGTAAGGTGATAAATACTGGGCCGATAAAGGCCAGCGTGGTCGCGGTGGCCAGCTCCATTTTAGTCACCGCCAGATAAAAGCAGTACTGGGCACCCGCTATAAACAGGCCACGAACCAGACCAAAGCGCCATTGCCGGATGATAATTTTTCTACCCCGCTGGTGCCAGTCTGCGGATAAATACAGAATCAGTATGCTCGGGATAAACCCGAACAGATTTCGAAACGAAGCGACCTGTGGCACCGGGTAACGATCACCCACGTGTTTGATGATCGCGGCCTGTGCATCAAACAGAAAGATCGCCAGCAGGATGAGAAATACAGCCCTGGAGAAACTGGACCAGTGCCTGAATGGCATTTTGAACATGATTAGATCACGGAAAATCAGAAAGCGCAGCATACACGCTTCAGAGGCTGTCCGAAATTAAAGCTTAAAATAACTATTGTCAGCTTAGCTTGAAGCCGTAAGATCAAAGCATGCTCGATAAAATAATTAGATTCCTTGTCGTATTACTAGTGGTTGTTTCAAATGCAGCATATGCCGATACGCGAAAAGAAATAGCGCATTTACTGGACTTCGTAGCTTATACCGAGTGCAAATACGAACGCAATGGAACCCTTTATGGCGGGATCGAAGCACAAGGTCACATTAAAAAAAAGTACCACTACTTTATCGATAAAATTAATTCGGCGGAAGATTTCATAAAATACTCGGCGACCAGGAGCACAATGTCCGGGAAAAAATATAAGATTCTTTGCGCAGATATGCCGGTACAATATAGTGGAGACTGGTTGCTCAAAGAGTTAAAAAAATTTCGGCAAAGCCGGTCAGGTTAATTACTAGGCACCACAGAATCCAGCTTTCAAGTACTTAAATATTGGAAACACGATGAGCGAATATGAGCTACTGGAATTTCAGGTCGATAGCGGTATCGCCACGATTACATTGAATCGACCCGATGCCGCCAATGCCTTTAACCTGACCCTGGCCACCGAACTCAATCATGCCGCAAATCGATGCCGGCAGGATCCCGGTGTTCGAGTTGTAGTGCTAGGCGCTAACGGCAAGCTGTTCAGTGCTGGCGGGGATCTGAGCGTGATGGCGGAAGCGGGCGACCAGGTAGACGCGGCGCTGGTCCAACTGACCGATCAGCTTCACTCGGCCTTTTCTATCTTGATGCGTATGCGCGCTCCACTAATAGTCGCGGTCAACGGAGCGGCAGCAGGCATTGGACTTAGCCTGGCATTAATTGGTGACATCACCATCGCATCCGAAAAATCCAGCTTTACGCTGGCCTATACTGCAGCCGGACTAAGCCCGGACGGCGCAGCCACCTACTTGTTGCCGAAGATAATCGGTATCAAGCGCGCCAGGGAAATGATGATCACCAATCGCAGATTAACTGCCGCGGAGGCGATGGAGTGGGGAATGGTGAACCAGGTAGTAGCGCCGGACGCCTTGCCAGACGAAACTCTGGCGCTGGCTGAATCTATCGCACAGGGACCCACGAATGCGTTCGGCTCGGTTAAATCGCTGCTGTTATCCGGTTTTCACGAATCGTTGGAGTCACAGATGCGGCTCGAAGTCGAAGAAATTATTCAAAATGCCATGGGTAAGGACGGCCGGGAAGGGATCGATGCTTTTTTGCACAAACGTCAGCCCAGGTTTAACGCCTAGCTCGTATATTGCATGAAGGGAACGAAGTTCAGGGCCAATATTGGCAGTCAGATTTTTCCTGAATTCGTTCAGGTACAATCTGTATTTTCCATTTTTCATGATATTGCTGCCTAAATAAATGAATTTATTGATTAAAGTGATAATTTGTCACCGCCTTCGTGCTATATGCGGGCTAGCTCGCCTGTCAGATCGGGCAAACCAGGTTGCCGAACTTTTCGGTTAACTTCATGTTTTCGGATTCAATTTGGGTGTCGCGACCGAAGCGAAGATCTTGATGCCATTTGATCAATCCGTTAATTTTCATGAATTTGGAATACGGCCTTGATGATCGACAAACGATTAATTCTTGTAGTCAACCTGACTTTGAATATACTGATTGGTTGGGGAGGGGGGCTACCCAAATAAATTATTTAATCAACCCCATTATATAAATGGAGGCCACATGAAAACAATAATGAAGAAAAGAGTTACAGCAGTGTTGAGTTCGCTTTGCGGAGCTGCGCTGCTATCGTTAACGACCAGTATGGTACAGGCACAGGAGGTTCAGGGAGGGACGCTCTATGGAAACATGGACGTGGTGACGCAAGATATGCTCGATCGTGCGGATGGTGACGCGAATAATTTTCTGCATACCAATGGTAACTACGCACAAACCCGCTATTACCCGGCAAGTCAAATTAACAGGGACAATGTTAAAAGGCTAAGCCCGGCATGGATTTTCCAGACAGAAGTAGTCGAATCGATGGAAACATCGCCGTTAATCGTTAACGGTATCATGTATGCGACAACCTCATTTAGCCACGTCTATGCACTTAATGCGGCGACAGGCGCCCAAATTTGGCACTATGCACACAAAATGGGACCCATTACGACCTATTGCTGTGGTCCGAATAACCGTGGTGTCGCTGCACTCGGCGACAAGGTTTATCTCGGCACCCTGGATGCAAGACTGGTCGCGCTAGATGCTAAAAGTGGCAAGATTGTCTGGAATGTGGAGATAGCTGACCCGGAACTGGGTTATAGCGAAACCATGGCGCCCACTGCGGTTAATGGGAAGATCCTGATTGGTACCAATGGTGGCGAATACGGCGTTCGCGGTTTCGTCAAGGCTTTCGATTCCGAAACCGGAAAATTGCTGTGGACCTTCCACACGACATCGGAAAAATCGACTGGTGTGTGGGCAACTCATGACGCCACCGGGCGCGACATGCATCGCGATATCAAAGCAGAAAAAGCCGCATTAAAGAAGCTGGGCGATCCCTACAAGACCCTTGGCGGTGGTGTCTGGCAAAACCCGGCGTACGATGCCAAATTGAACCGAATCTTTTTCGTGGCCGGTAATCCGTCCCCGGATTTAGATGGTTCTATTCGTCCAGGTGACAATCTTTACACCAACTCGCTAATTTCGGTCGATTTAGATACCGGTAAATACGCCTGTCACTTCCAATACATCGCCCATGACGTCTGGGATCTGGACGCAGTCAGCCCGCCTATCCTCGTCGATGTTAAGGATGCCAATGGCAAGATGGTCCCTGGCGTTTTACACGGGGGTAAAACAGGTCATGTTTATGTACATAACCGCAAAGATTGCAGCTTAATCCGCTTCTCCGAGGCTATGGTTCCACAGGAAGATATGTGGGTGCTACCGACCAAAGATGGCCAACGTATGCTGCCTGGTGCAAATGGAGGCGTCGAATGGTCACCGATGACCACCGATGCGAACTTGGGTCTGGTTTACGCGATCAATCTTCACCAGCCTATGACCTACCACGTCGAAAGCACGCCTTATCCAGGCGGTAAATTGTGGCTTGGCGGTGCTTTTAAGGTAATTGCCAGTGAAGAGCAATGGGGCAACGTGTCTGCAGTTGACTACAATACCGGCAAAGTTCGCTGGAAGGTTAAAACCCAACAGCCGATGATCGGCGGAATCATGGCAACGGCTGGCGGCGTAGTTTACACAGGTGAAGGCAATGGCTTGTTTAAGGGCTATGACTCCGCGACAGGTAACCTGCTCTGGAAATTCCAGGCTGGTGCTGGTGTAAATGCACCACCAGTATCCTACACAGTCAACGGCAAACAGTATATCGCCGTTGCCGCTGGCGGCAACGTACAGCTGAACTATAAGCGTGGTAACAATATTATCGCTTTTACGCTTAACGATTGATATAACGTTTGTATTGCTTTAACAGGGCGGTCGTCTTCCGGCGACCGTCTTTTTTTATTGGGCATTCGATTACAATGCACCCACTTCGCGCGCAACGCTTTAAAGGGTAAATAATGGGGTCCTACAAGACATGGGCATTGGCCACTTTACTATCGATCATCTATAGTATTAGCGCAAACGCTGCTCAAGATAGAGTTCCGGCAAGTGCCGACATCGCTGAATATGCCCCGGTTTCTGACTATCTTCTGCAATGCGCATCCTGCCATGGCGAAAACGGTGCATCGAGGCAACCAGAATTCCCAATTCTAGCCGGTCAGCATTATTATTATCTATATGTACAACTTAAAGATTTTAAGTCCGGTTTGCGCAAAAATTCGGTAATGGGGCCTATTGTGATTCCACTCGCTAAATCCCAGATGAAGTTACTCGCCAAGTATTTTTCCGAACAGCAATGGCCAGAAATCGGTTTTCAGACCGATCCCACAACCGCGGCAATGGGCGAGACGGCAACTGTTGCAGGGCAATGTGTACAGTGTCATCGGGGTGGCTACGAGGGTGACAGCCGAATCCCCAGACTGGCTGGGCAACACCCGCTGTATTTGTCCAAAACCATGTCCGATTTCAAACACAAAAAGCGGCTGAATTCAGCCGCGAAATCATCGCTTTTCGTCTCCTATAGTGACGACGAAATTAAGGCCATGTCCGAGTACCTCGGCGACAAGTAACTGCTCTCTAAATTAATTGGCACCGAAAGCATTGAGGAGCGATAGGCTTTCCAGATGGCCGGATGCTCGTGCCAGGGAAGCAGCTGTTTTACCGTCCCCAGACCTGATGTGGATATCAGCCCCGGCTTTAATCAGCACTTCGATGACCTCGGAATGCCCCATATTTGCAGCCGTCATCATCGCGCTCCATTCGCGATCGTCCCGTAGGTCTAGCATGGCACCCTGGTCGATCAACAAATTCACTACTTTAATGGCGTCCCCCGGTGGCACGTCGTTGCTATATCCAGCAGCCCACATGAGAACGGTGAGATCATTGCCATATCTTCGGTTAACATCGATCCCAGCGTCCAATAAACTCCGCACTATTTTCAGAAATCCTTTAGCCGCCGCGTACAGGATCGCTGTTTTCTGAGTGTTATCCATAACATCAGGATTGGCACCCCGATCAAGCAGCAACTGAAAAGTTTTGTTGTCACCATTGAAGGCCGCTGCTGTCAGAGGTGTTAAACCCTTATTGTTTCCCAGGTTAACTTGTGCCCCGGCTTTGATTAGTAATTCCACATTTTTCCGACGATTTTCGGTGGCCGCGCGCAGGATTGCCGTGCTACCAATCAGGTTTTGGTGATTTATACTAGCGCCGAGCTCGATGAGCTTTTTCACTAGCTTCGATCGGGACGTCCGTGCGGCCAGCAACAATGGAGTATTGCCAAATCTATCGCGGGCCTCGAGATTGGCCCCCTGATCTAAAAGCGCGATGGCTTCGAGGGTATGGCCTTTTTTTATCTCTTCGAAAAGATTAGTGTTCAGATCCCTGAATACTTTTTCCGTCGATAATGCCGATACTGGCAATATCAGCAGGATACAAACAGCAAAAATCCAGCGCGTCAGATTCACCTCAATAGTTCTCCCGTGGCCTGATATATGTAAATCCTGGCGCGATTGTACTTGAATTGAATCTATGATCTAGGCCTAATGCTATCTTTGATTATGACCCGGTAGCAAAAGTCAGGCAGTTTCGTAATGCAATATAAACCAGCTCTGGAGATCGATGCGCTGAGTTTCCGTTTTGGCTCCAAAGCAGCTCTGGACGATGTTAGTTTTTTTCTCGATGTTGGCCAGTTCAAAGTTCTTCTGGGGCCAAACGGTGCTGGCAAAACGACATTTTTTTCGTTGGCAACCCGGCTATACGATAGCGCGCAAGGCCAGATACGGGTCGGTGGTGTAAATCTTCGCATCTCACCTCGCCAGGCGTTGGCGCAAATGGGTGTGGTATTTCAGCAACCGACTCTCGATCTCGATCTGAGTGTCCGCCAAAACCTGCTCTATCACGCGGCACTGCATGGTATCGGAAAAAGTCATGCGATTCGACGCATTGAAGCTGAATTGTCGCGCTTTGAAATGCTCGATCGAAAAAACGAAAAAATTCGGCATCTCAATGGCGGTCATCGAAGACGTGTTGAAATTTCCCGGGCATTATTACACCAACCAAAATTACTTTTACTGGATGAACCAACAGTCGGTCTGGATGCTCCAAGCCGGCGTGATATTGTCGAGCATGTTCATCGGTTGGTACAGGAGGAAAATATAGCAGTGCTCTGGGCGACTCATTTAATCGACGAAGTTTTTGATAAAGATAGCGTCATTATTCTCCATCAGGGACGAGTTTGTGTTGATGGCAGCGCAGTGCAGATTATGGCGGAGACCGGGACAGAAAATATCGCTACAGCGTTTGAACAGATTACCGGAATGGGCGCAGTATGAAAATGGTCCATGCCTGGCGATGCCTGCTTGGTATATTGACCCGCGAATCCCTGCGGTTTGTACATCAACGCGAACGATTCGTCGCGGCTTTGGTACGACCGCTGGTATGGCTGCTCGTTTTTGCTGCCGGCTTTCGGTCGGCTTTGGGGATATCGATTATTCCTCCCTACGAAACCTACATTCCCTACGAGGTCTATATTGTTCCCGGGCTGATCGGCATGATCCAGCTGTTCAATGGTATGCAAAGTTCGTTGTCCATGGTCTACGACCGAGAAATGGGTAGCATGCGAACGCTGCTTATCAGCCCCCTTCCCCGGTGGTATCTTTTGGTTTGTAAGCTCCTCGCCGGGACATTTGTCTCGCTAATACAAGTCTATGCGTTTCTATTAATCGCCTCGGCATTCGGACTTAGCATGACCCCGCTGGGATACGTGTATCTATTACCCGCGTTAATTATTAGCGGCATGATGCTTGGAGCATTTGCCATGGTACTATCATCGGTGATCAAACAATTAGAAAACTTCGCGGGGATAATGAACTTTGTGATCTTTCCAATGTTTTTCCTGTCGTCGGCACTTTACCCACTTTGGAAGATGCGCGAAAGCAGTTACCTGCTCTATCAACTAAGCACTTTCAACCCCTTTACCTATGTGGTTGAACTGGCTCGTTTTGCGCTTTATGAGAAGTTCAATGGTCAGGCGACTCTGTATACTCTGGCGGCTTTTGTCATATTTCTCGGTACTGCAATTTACGCCTATGATCCGGCACGAGGAATGATGAGTCGTAAGGGCGGATCAGGTGGCTAAATTCCATTCGGGTCGGGACATCATTGAGAATAATAGTTTCGGCAATATTGCGTCCGTATTAGCGAGTTTCGTCTTAGAAGCAAAAAGCCACTGGTTTACGGTACCGATATCGTTTTCTATAATAAGACTGATAAAAATTGGGGGGGTCAGAAAAAATGATTTATTTCCATAATAGTTTCCAACGCGTATTCATGCTGGTGATTGTCTTCGCCATGGTGAGTAGTGGTCATAGTCTTTCGGCAAAGGAAATCCGGGTCGGTGTTCTCGCGTATGGTACCGTCAACTGGGAACTTGATACGGTCATTCACCATGGCCTCGCCCTGGAACAAGGAATTGAGCTTGTCGTCACTAAATTTTCGGGCAAAAATGCCAACGCGATCGCGCTGCAGGGTGGCGCCGTCGACGCTATTGTTACAGACTGGATCTGGGTTTCAAGGCAACGAAGTTCTGGCGCTGATTTCACCTTCGTCCCACATTCGGTCACAGTCGGCGGACTCATGGTTAGACCCGATGCAGGAATCAATACGCTCGAAGACTTACGCGGCCGAAAAATCGGGATCGCGGGAGGACCGGTTGATAAAAGTTGGTTGATGTTGCGAGCCTTTTCGAAAAAGACGATCGGGGTTGACCTCAAAGAAGTCGTTGAACCGATTTATGCAGCACCGCCGCTGCTGAACAAAGTGATGCTAAAAGGGGAAATTCCAGCGGCACTGAATTTCTGGCATTATACCGCGCGCTTGAAGGCTGCGGGGATGATCGAGCTTGTAAGTGTTAATGAATTGCTTCCTGCACTTGGCGTTGACCGTCAACCACCTTTAATCGGATGGGTGTTTAGTGAAAAATGGGCGGCTTCGAATAGGAGTACTATCGGCGGTTTTCTGCGTTCTCTCCGTGCCGGTAAAAAATTATTAGCCACATCAGATAGTGAGTGGGACCGGCTACGTCCGCTGACTAAAGCCAAGAACGAAGAAACATTTGTCGCCCTTCGAGATTCTTATCGTGATGGCATTCCAAAGAGTTTTAGTGATCAGGACGTGGTCGCTGCCGAACAGCTATTTTCAACACTGGCGAAATATGGAGGCAGGGATTTAATCGGCGACAGTACCACGCTCGCACCTGGTACCTTCTGGCCTGGATTTCGATACTAGTTGCAACAGAGTATGCCCGATATTGCCCAAGGTAATTCCTCACATTGGGTTCGCGTATTCTCGCTAGTCATATTTCTGCTGCTGTGGCAACTAGCCGCTGGATTCGCAGATGCTGAAATTCTACCGGCACCCTATCAGGTTTTACTAAGCCTGTTACGTCATTTGCTGGACGGTGAATTATTATTCCATGTCGGTGTAACGCTGGCCCGCGTAGTGATTAGCTTTTTACTGGCCATGTCTATCGGCGTGGCGCTCGGTATCGTCATGGGGAGATATAAAAAATGGGATGCCGCTCTCGATGGTATTCTTGTGTTCGCCCTCAACCTGCCCGCTCTGGTGGTCATAATCCTGTGTTATTTGTGGTTTGGACTGGGTGAAATTGCCGCGATTGTCGCCGTAACTGTTAATAAATTTCCTGTAGTTGTGGTCAATATGCGCGAAGGCGCGCGTGCGGTTGACCAGGACCTGTTGCAGGTTGCAGCAGCTTTTCGGCTGGATCGGCGGCGACGTTTGTTCCAAGTTTATTTACCACAGCTTTATCCCTACCTGTTATTGTCAGCTCGATCAGGTTTAGCGCTGGTATGGAAAATTGTACTGGTGGTCGAGCTTTTGGGGCGAAGTAATGGTGTCGGTTTCCAATTGGGTATATATTTTCAGTTTTTCGATATCCAGAGCATCCTCGCCTATAGCTTTGCATTCATCGCGGTAGTTATGGCCATCGAATATCTGCTGATATCACCGCTTGACCGACGCCTAACCAAATGGCGACCCTGAATATGATTCAAATCGACATTTCTTCAAAAACCTTCCCGCAAGATCATGACCAATTGCCATTGAGTGTTTTACGTGATATTCGGTTTACAGTTAAGTCCGGTGAGTTTTGCTGCATCGTTGGTCCGTCGGGATGCGGTAAAACGACATTACTGAATTTGATTAGCGGCCTTGATCATATCTTCGAGGGTTCAGTAGCCATCGACGGGGGGACACCATCAGCAGGGCCGGCACCAGGCTATATGTTCCAGTCCTCACGGCTCATGCCGTGGCTTACAGTTCGTGAAAACGTCGAACTGGTAGAGCCCGACGGTGAACCTGCTTCGAAGGTCATCGACCTTTTGAGCGAAATAGGGCTGGAAGAGTTTGTCGATGTTTACCCGGGCCATCTTTCTGGCGGGATGCGCCGCCGCGTAGCGCTCGCCCGCGCCATCATCAACGAGCCTTCCCTGCTTTTACTCGACGAGCCCTTTCTATCTCTAGATTCCCCGATCGCCAATCGCCTCCGTCGCCTTTTGCTCGAAGTTTGTGGAAGACGTTCATCTACGGTGTTATTCGTTACCCATGATCTACGTGAAGCACTGTTTTTGGCAGACAGGATCTTGTTTGTTTCCAGTTGTCCCGGAAGAATCGTGTTAGATCATATCGTCGATATTCCGCGTCCAAGGATCCCGGAAGGGGAAGCGATCGAAATGTTGAGACTCGAACTGCTTAAAAATTACCCGCAACTACTGTCCGGATTAATTGAGAACGAGGAAAACAATGTTGGGGAAAAAAATTTATGAACCTCCGATATTTTCGGTGCAACGAGTTAATTATAGGCAAGTTAGTAATTCTGCTTACCTCCATCCTTTTCGCCCATACTGCGAATGCTGAAATTCGGCAAATTTATGTGAGCAACGAAAAAAGTAGCACGATTTCCGTCCTCGATGGAGAAAGCTATCGAGTCGTAAGGACGATCAAGACATGTAAACGACCACGTGGAGTTCATTTCGATAAAAGTCGAACCCGGTTTTTCGTCGGATGCGCCGACGATAATGTGATAGCCATTTACGAAACGGCAACCGGCAATCGTGTTGGCCGAATTCGAAATATTGAAGAGCCGGAAACATTCGACTTAACACCGGATGGCAAGGTACTGATCGTCTCTAACGAAGAAGATGCCACTGCTACGTTTGTTGATGTTGAGAGCGGGGAAGTGATCGGTGACGTCGAAATTGGCGAAGAACCAGAGGGCGTGCAGGTAACCAGAGACGGTTCGACAGTCTATGTTGCGTCCGAGGCCACCAACCTGGTCCATGTCATCGATATTAAAACAATGGCCGTAAGGGCGGACATTTTTGTTGGCACGCGACCCCGTCGATTCGCCCTTACACCGGACGAGCGTGAACTCTGGGTATCTGCCGAGCTGGCGGGTTTGGTCGATATTATCGATACAAATACTCACCGCGTGATTGGCGACGTTGCTTTCCTACCAATAGGATTTCGCCGCAACGAGGTTACGCCTGTAGATTTGCTTATCACCCGGGACGGGAAAACCGCGTATGTCGCACTTGGTCGCGCTAACCACGTAGCAGTCGTCGATGTCGCAAGCCGAAAGGTCAAAACCTATATCCTGGTCGGTAAACGTCCCTGGGGTTTGGCCCTTTCGTCGGATGAAAAAAGGCTGTTTGTTGCGAATGGTCTTTCCGATGATATATCAATTATAGATATCCCCAGCCACAGGGTGCTCAAATCCGTTGCAGTTGGACAGGTACCCTACGGTATCCTGCTCGATGAATAGAATTACGCAACAATGAATATCATTAAGATTCTGATAGCCTTCTCGGCTCTTTGTAATTTTGGGGTGTTCTATGCTGCAACTATCGAAGAAACAAACACTTTCATTATTGGCTATGTTGAGATATCAGGCGACGTACGTTACGAGGAAAAACGGGCCTACGCGCGAATTCGGGTAAAACCGCATGACCGGCCCATCGCAGGTGCAGAGCTGGCGATACTCGAAAGCCGTATACCCGGTCGAGCCCTGAAGATGAAGTTTGAAATGATGCGGGCCGAATCCGGCAATGCTAATGAGATGGCTGAACAAATTGGCCGCATGAAAAATGAGTCAGGCGTGCAGTTTTTTCTAGTCGACGCGGACGCGGATGTTTTGCGCTCTGTGACAAATGCGACAGCGGGCATGCAAGTTCGACTATTCAATATTTCAGAATACTCGGATAGTTTACGCGGTGCCGATTGCCAGCTCCATTTGATGCACGTGATTCCCAGCTACGCGATGCTGACAGATGCGCTCACTCAGTTTCTGGTATTCAAAAAATGGCGTAACATTTTACTACTCGAGGGGCCTGAACCCGACGATAGAGCATTTGCCGCGGCGTTCATCCGTTCTGCAAAACGTTTCGGTGTCGAAGTGAGCGCGGTGCGTCAATTTGTGCCCGGCAACAATCCGCGCCAGCGCGAAGAAAACAACATAATTCTAATGACCTCGGATAGCGACGCAGACGCAGTCTTCATTTCAGATATCGAAGGTGAGTTCGGCCGCTACGTTCCCTATCAGACTAAAAATCCGACACCTGTCATTGGCACTGAGGGATTACAGGCTGCAAGCTGGCACTGGGCCTGGGAAAGACACGGTGCACCACAGCTCAATCAACGTTTCGAGCGCCACGGTAAGCGCCATATGCAAGGCTCTGATTGGGCGGCCTGGGCCGCAGTAAAATCAATCGTTGAATCAGTCCTGCGAACCAGATCTTCTGATTTTAAAACGATTGATACCTACCTCCACAGCGATCGGCTAAACCTCGACGCCTACAAGGGAACGCCGGTCAGCTATCGTTCCTGGGATAACCAGTTACGCCAGCCTGTATTGCTACACACTTACAATGCCATTGCTGATCGAGCACCCATTCGCGGCTTTTTACATCCGACTGAGAATATGGATACGCTAGGCTATGACCAGGGTGACAGGCTTTGTCAATTTAGGGGCTAGCTCGCCTGTCAGATCGGGCAAACCAGGTTGCCGAGCTTTTCGGTCAGTTTCATGTTTTCGGAATAATCAACCGGACAATCTATCAGCACCACTGTTTCGTCGGCTATGGCCTGCTTCAGCATTGGCAGCAAATCACCCGCCTTTTCCACCCGGTAACCCTTTGCACCAAAGCTTTGAGCATATTTAGCAAGGTCCGGGTTTTTGAAATCGATTTGCGTATCACGACCAAAGCGACGATCCTGGTGCCATTTGATCAAGCCGTACTTACTGTCATTCCATACCAGGATGACTATCGCGACGCCGATGCGCAGTGCGGTTTCCATTTCCTGCGAATTCATTAGAAATCCGGCATCGCCAGTGACAGTTAGCGCGGTACGATCCGGATAAGCCAGTTTTGCCGCGATTGCGCCGGGCAGCCCTATCCCCATAGAAGCAAAACCGTTGGAAATAATACAGGTGTTAGGACGCTCGGCCTGGTACATACGCGCCATCCACATCTTATGCGCACCGACATCGGAAACCACGATATCTTCGGGCTGCAGGGCCTCGCGTAAATCAAGAATTATCCGCTGCGGTACCATTGGGAAGGCATCGTTATTCGCGTGGCTAGTAAAGACTTCGACGATGGTTTCGCGCAATGCTATCGCCTGCGATTCTGGCTTAGCAGTGGCTAGCGCTGCTATTCCGTCAAGCGCAGAACCAATATTTCCGATCACACCGCACTCCAGAATATAGTGTTCATCTACTTCCGCTGGACTCAGGTCGATGTGAATTATCTTTGCAGTCTTCTCTTTATTCCATAGGTGGGGGTGATATTCGATCATGTCGTAACCGACACAAACGACAACATCGGCGCGATCGAAACCGCAGGCCACATAGTCATGTGCTTGCAGACCAACCGTGCCGAGTGACAACTCGTGCGAAAAAGGCATGCTGCCTTTCGCCATAAAAGTAGTGGCGACAGGTAGCTTCAGCTTTTCGGCAAAGGCCACCAGTTGATCGTCGGCCTTAGCGCGAACCACGCCATTACCGGCCATAACCAGCGGGTACCTGGCGTTGGAAATTATTTCTGCCGCCTGGGCAATTTTATCCTGCGGTGGAACCGGTGCCTTTGCGCTTTGCACCTTCAATGGTTCCTTGCCTAGCACCTCCATTGCCGCGACATTTTCGGGGAAGCTGATAAAACTTCCTCCCGGTTTTTCCGCTTCGGCGTCCTTAAAAGCCTTGCGCACGATTTCGCCAACAATCTCCGGCTCTCTAATTTGCACGCTGTATTTGGAAATAGGTGCGAACAGGTTAACCAGGTCGAGTACCTGATGGCTTTCCTTGTGCATCCTCGTGGTAGCGCCCTGCCCGGCAATGCCGACGATCGGTGCCCGATCCATATTCGCATCGGCAAAACCCGTCACCAGGTTCGTCGCACCCGGTCCCAACGTTGCCAGGCAGACACCGGCCTTACCGGTCAGACGCCCATAGACATCGGCCATAAAAGCGGCGCCCTGTTCGTGTCGAGTGGTGATGAATTTTATCTTGCTGCCTATCATCGAATCCATCACATCAAGATTTTCTTCGCCGGGGATACCGAATATATACTCGACCCCTTCATTTTCCAGGCAACGGACAAACAAATCACTTGCTTTCATCATGGTTCCTCAATAGTTTAGGAGGGTCAGATTACATCAGATTTGCCTGACGTACAGCGGCAGGTTTTCGACTCGACAATTTAATAATTAATTGGTTAGCCAAGCTTACATCACAGGAGCAAACATGGAAAACATAACAATCTGGATATCCGCGCATGGTATCGACTGGGGTATCAAAATCGCGACTGCAATCGCAATCTTCATCATCGGTAAATATCTCGCCCGCGTGATTACCAGGCTGCTACAAAAAGCGTTACAGCATTCAGGCACCGATGCCATGCTGGTGGGCTTCCTCGGCAATATTGCCTACGGCATTTTGTTGGTCGCGGTCGTCCTCGCCGCAATCGATTCGCTAGGCGTTAATGTCACCTCGTTGATGGCAGTTCTGGGTGCGGCCGGCCTCGCCGTCGGCCTGGCGCTAAAAGATTCACTCTCCAATTTTGCCTCGGGCATGATGATCATTATTTTTCGACCCTTCAAGATCGGGGACTATATTACCGCGGGTGGCAGTTCGGGTACGGTAGACGAAATTGGATTGTTTTGCACCTTGCTTCACACCGGTGACAACCAACGTATTATCGTTCCCAATTCGGCGATCATGGGTGACACCATTATTAATACCAGCGCGATGTCGACGCGGCGCATCGATCTCGTTATCGGTATCGGTTATGACGATAATATCGGCCAGGCGCGCGATATCATCATGGCCATTATCGAGTCAGATGAGCGCATTTTGAGCGACCCGGAACCCTCTGTAAACGTCGGCGAACTGGGCGATAGTAGCGTGAATCTCAAAGTCCGCCCCTGGGTAAATGCAGATGATTACTGGTCAGTTCGCCCGGACCTGCTGGAGAATATAAAACAGCAGCTCGACGAAGCCGGCATCAGCATTCCGTATCCGCAACAGGACGTACACATGCACGAGATGAAATCGGTAGCCTGAGTATTAGTCAAACAGCGGCGATCAGCGCTTCGCCTTCGATCGTAATACGGTGCATTAAGCGTAATTCACCGTGGTAATCGTTCATTGCATAATGTTGCGTGGCGCGATTATCCCAGATTGCCATCGACCCCTTTTTCCATTGAAAGCGGCAGGTAAATTCGTTCTGGCGTGCATGCTGGTATAGAAAATCAAGCAATGGTTGCGATTCGTCTTTGCTCCAGCCCTCAAATTTAACCGTAAAATCAGCGTTCACGTATAAAGACGGGCGACCCGAAAGCGGATGGCGAATAATTACAGGGTGCACCGAATCCTGGGTTGCTGCGGCGGCGTTCTGGTATCGCCCCCCTAAATCTTCCCGGTCTCTTTCCTCAAGAGCGGATTCTCCGAACACGTGCCGACTCGAATGTTCAGCGCGTAAACTCATCAAGGTTTCTCTCATCGCATCGGAGAGCCCATCGCAAGCGGCATACATACTCGCGAACAGGGTATCACCCCCGAGTTTCGGGACCTCTCGCGCATACAATATAGATCCCATCGCGGGAATCCGATCATAGGAATGGTCGGTATGCCAGGCCGCACCGATATTGGCTTTTTGATCCGGATCCTTGCGTACTTCGGCAATTATCGGATGCGTCCTAACCGGCTTAAAAAAACGGTTTACATTGATTTCGCCCCAACGCCTGGCAAACTCGATGTGTTGATCGGGTGTTATTACCTGGTCTCGAAAAAATATGACTCCGTGATCGATAAAGACCTGGCGTATTTCGGCAAATTGTTCATCACTTATACCGGCCGCGATATCGGCACCACTGATCTCTGCACCTACCGCCCGGCTTACCGGCATTACCTTAATGGTCTTGTATTTGGTTTTCATAGGTCCTTAAACAGCCTGTTTACACCGCGTTTCGCGCAAAAACAGTGTTCCGATAAAGGCAGCCCCGTTAACTACCAGTAAACTGGAAAATGCGAGCATGTAGGCATTTTCGTTGTAAACCCGTGCACCGTCAATCACCGTACCGGTCCAGTTCAAATCCAGCAACCACCCGATCAAGGGTTGCATCACCGCACCCGATCCGACAATAAACATATTCATCAAACCCAGCGCGGTACTGCTGTATTCCAGGTTATTCAGTTCTTTCACCGAGCTGAAACTGGCCGTCATCGCGCAGCCCCCGACACCGGTTAAAAATATCATTGCCATCAATATCCCGGTGTTTTCCGGCGTATAAAAGATCACTATCGAAAAAGCTGCCAGCGCCATGATCGACCCTGCCATCACAATCGGATTTCGACGGCCCATTCGATCCGAGGCCCAACCGGCCAGCGGTGAAAAAATTGCCCAGCCGACAAATAGCATCGAGATGATTCCCGCCGCTTCTAATGTCGAATAACCATAGACATTACTTAACCAGGGCACCCCCCACAGGCCGCCAAAACCGAGCATGGTTGCAGCCATGCCAAAGCCGATCAGGGCACATAACCAGGTCTGTGAATTCGAGGCCACCGCTTGCAGACCGGTGATAATGCCGACACCCTGCCCTTCTTTTCTTTGTTCGCGACTTCGATGGGGTACCAGGAAAAATAGCAATAAAGACAACAAAATAGCAATTGCACCCAGCGCGTTCATGGTGCCGCGCCAGCCGATCGATTCGACCACCTGGCGTAGCGGCGCCTGGCCAAAAATCGCACCACTCATGCCAACGGTCTGCAACAGGCCGGCCAGCATCGCGTACTGGGCAGGTTTAAACCAGTAGCCAGCAATCGCCAGGGTTCCGACAAATGCAAATGCGACGGTCCCGCCTATCAGGGCACGCCCTATCGACGCGGTCAAAACCGATTCGCTGAGCCCAAAACCAAGCGAAGCGAATGCGCACAGACCAGCCGCAAAACTCATCAACTTTCGTGGTCCGAAGTGATCGGTGAGCATGCCGACCGGCAGTTGAATAGACGCGTAGGCATAAAAATAAAATGCCGACAACGATCCGAGCGCGGCACCGCCCACGGCAAAATCACGCATCAGTTCGTTCGTCATTACGCTGGGAGACACCCGCTGCACGAAGGCGTAACCAAAAAACAGTGTGCCGAGTGCAAAAGCAGTAATGGCTCGACGCGAGGTTACCGAGGTCAATTAAGGTTGCTCACTTCAGAGAGTTTCCCGTTGTGGCGGAACCAGAACCAGTTTTCCAGTGTGTTTTTTCGCAATAAAATCCTGCTGCGCCTGAACGATATCCTTGAGTGGATATGATCCGGCTACCACCGGTTTTATTTCACCATTTTCTATATAGGCGATCAAATTCTCAAAAATTTCCCGCCCCTGGAAAGTGCAACCAAAAAAAGACAGGTCCTTCAAATATAGCGTACGTATGTCGAGTTCGACAATCGGGCCGGCAATGGCACCCGCGGTCACGTAACGACCACCGCGTTTCAACACATCGAGCAACTGTGGCCATTGCGGTCCGGCGACGAGATCAACAACCACATCGGCCGAGTCCCGGCCCAAAGCCTCGACCAGGTCACTATCGCGTTCGATGACCCTGTCTGCTCCCAGCGCCTTCACATCATCCGCCTTTGCGCGGGCCGTTATAGCAATCACCTTCGCCTTGCGGCGTTTTGCCAGTTGTACCGCCGCAGAACCGACACCGCCCGAAGCACCGGTAACCAGTACCGTCTCGGACCGAACACCAGCGCGTTCGAGCATGCCTTCTGCGGTGGAGTAGGCGCAGGGGAACGAGGCGAGCTCAATATCACTCAGGGCGCTGTCTATTTTTAACGCGTCGGTTGAATTAACCCGGGTATATTGAGCGAAACCACCATCAAACTCGGATCCCAGGGTTCGACAGATAAAATGTTTCGAATCCGACTCCGTAGTTTGAATGGCGCGTATCAATACCCGCTCGCCTATTCTCTGCGGATCTACCTGAGCACCAGCTGCGACAATGTGTCCGCAGCAATCCGCTCCCTGGATAAGAGGGAAGACGAGCGCTTCACCGGACCAGCTGCCATCACTCGTATCAGCGGCGGCAAAGCCTGCCTCACCACCCGCATTGGTATCAGTCGTCACACTTTTTGAATACCAGGCGATACGAGTGTTGATATCGGTATTGTTAATCCCGGCCGCACCGATCTGAACCAGGACATCTTCCGGGCCGGGTACAGGCACCGGTATATCGTCGCGGTATTCGAGTTTCTCGAACCCACCGTGGCCGGTCAATAAAACCGCGGTCATCTTTCCGGGTACAGGCATTAAATTTTTACTCCACTGGGAAAAACAGGCAATCAGGCAATGATTTCCACCGAGCTTAAACTATCATCAACCAAAAGCGAACAACCTCAATAATTTATTAGATAAACTTGTACTTTTTCGAGGTAGAGCCCTGGTGAAAAAAATTAATTTCTGAAACAGGTGCTCAACAGATAGACTGGAGCTTTCCCTAACCCGAGTTTTGATGAGCCGCTATCGTCCTCCAGCTCCTAAAAAATCGCCTTATATTACAGTCGAGGGTATGCGTACGCTCGAAGCCGAACAAAAAACGCTATGGCCGAAACGGCGCGAAGTGGTCGCTGCCCTGTCAGCAGCGGCCGCCGAAGGGGACCGGTCCGAAAATGCCGAGTATATTTATCGCAAGAAAGAACTGCGCGAACTCGATCGTCGCATCCGCTACCTGCAAAAGCGACTGCCGGATCTGACAGTAGTCAGCGAAAAACCAATCAGCTCGGATCGGGTGTATTTTGGTGCCACGGTCCATCTTGAAAATGAAAACGAGGAAATTTGCATTTATCGGATCGTCGGACCCGATGAGTTTGACCACCGAGAAAACTATATCAGCGTCGATTCACCGCTGGCTCAATCATTGTTAAAACGTGAGACTGGTGAAGAAGTGTGCGTTGAGGTGCCGGATGGGATACATCGTTATTTGATAACCAGTATCAGTTATTGACTCAATTTTTCGAAAACCCGTATGTCTTCTTCAAAAACCGGATTCAGCTGTTTCATTTGTTCAAGTGTTACCCATCTAAAATCGGTTGCCTCGTTGCTTGTTATCGAGGCTTCACCCGATATTATTTCAGTCGTCCAGAAATGTAATTTAAACTGGTTATCGTGAGATGGGATTTCGCAAATTTTCTCTATCGCTTTAATGCTGAGTCCGACTTCTTCTTTAACTTCTCGCTCTAAAGCCTCGATCTGAGTCTCGTTTTCCTCGACCCTGCCGCTAACCGGGCACCAGTAGCCGGCAGCGGTATCGATATAATCTGACCTTTTGATTAATAAAAAAGTGTCTGCCTTTTGAATGATTGCGACAACTGCATCTTTTCTGATAGACATTTTTGCCCGCCAGTCCTAAGCATTAGCAGCCTGCATAAAACGGCGTTTAATCTCTATCGCCTTAAGCGGTATCTCTCCACCCACCTTGTCATTGCCGGCCTGAATCATGTAGTGCACAAATCGTGTTTTATTTTTCAGGGCATCGCTAAATATTTCCGGGTCATCGGTTTTAACCGCACTGGAGACGCCCATGGATTTGATCATCGCACTTAAGTTCATCCCGCTGGAGCTAAGTGTAGGCTGATTACCAGTCGAGCCCCAACTGCCATTATCGAGGCAGATTATGGTCAGGTTTTGCGGATCGAAGGTGGCAATATCGACTAGCTGGTTCGGGTTAAAGAAGAATGAACCGTCGCCATCGACGACATAGACATGGCGATTTTTAGTTTCTTCAGCAAGGCCAATACCGACTTCGCTGGCGGAACCGAGCGCACCGAGCATATAGAAATTTAGGTCGCGATCCCGCGTGTTGTAAACCTCCTTGGAAGGAAAGCCAATTTGCGATATCACAATGTCATCCTCGGCGACCGAGTCCATGATCAATTTGATAGCGTCGATGCGGGTGCCGCCCGGGGTTCCCGAATAACCATCGGCTTCAACTGTAACCGGGTTGATTCTGGGCGCACCAAAAACATGGTAGTCGGCGCTGTTGGTCTCCCATAGCTCGGGCGACATTAGGTAGACCTTGACCTTGTTGTCTTCAAAGCAGCGGGCGATATCCGATTCAATATTTGCCAGGTCGGCTGTGGATTTTAATATCGCATACTCGACATCGATGGCATTGAGCAGATCTTCTACCTTGCCGCCAAATATGACCTGTGCCTCGATCGGTTCCTGGTAGTAGCCCCGCCAGGAGACAAATATTGGCAGGGCAGCCTGGTACAGTTTTTGCATCGTGTAGAGATCGGTCACCAGGTTGCCGAGGCCGGTATTCTGGATCATCATCGCCGATCGCTTGCCCGCCAGGCTGCGTCCGAAGCACAGGCCGAGACCAGCCGATTCGCGGGTTATATTCCACACATCAACAGTCTCGGGAACATGCTGCATCAGGGCATTCAGCTTGTTGCAGGGTAGGTATGCAATTTTATCGACTTGATTCGAAACCAGACTTTTCCACACCCGTTGAGCATTGTTCATTATTAGATTTCCAGTTTGCTTTAAAACGTGGGCCATTATTATGCTCTACCCCGGATTGATTGGGTAGGAGTGTACATTAATCGAACATTTAAAGGCTTTCCATTCATAGCCTATAAATGCGAAACTCGGCTTCCCAATAATCAGGATAGATATCAAAGAATCCCGGTGAGTCTGACACAAGATTTAGTTCATTTGATCCGCAATAAACCGATAAGCGAAGCCGACCTCGGGTCGGCCGCGATGTTTTCGCTCGACGCGCTAGCTAGCGCCTATGCAGGCAGTGTTACTGCGACCGGTAGGAAACTGATCGCCTGGGCACAAACTGGCGATCTGGATGGCAAACGCCGGGCATTTTTAATGGGGGCGTTAACCCATATAACCGAAACCGATGACTTACACCGTGCTTCGGTGACACATCCCGGCTGTGTCGTAGTTCCGGCTGCGCTATCGCTCGGTGAAAAAACCGGAGCCAGTGCCAATAAAATTTTACGCGCCATCCTGCATGGCTTCGAGGCCATCTGTCGTATTGGCGCGGCTGTCGGCCCGACGCATTATAAAGTCTGGCATAACACCGCAACCTGCGGCCCCTACGGCTCAGCAATGGCAGCGGCGACCCTGCTCGATCTCGACCAGGAGCAAACCGTTCATGCGCTTGGTAACGCCGGCACGCAGTCTTCGGGTTTCTGGCAATTTATCGAAACCGGTGCGATGAGCAAGCACTTACACGCCGGTCGCGCCTGCGAATCCGGACTGCTCGCCGCGGAACTGGCAACCCATGGTTTCACCGGATCGCCGCAAATTCTGGAAGGTGAGAAAGGCATGTTTGCCGCTATGTGCGCCGACCCGATTCCCGATGCTATTCTTGCCAGGCCAGACGGCCCCTGGCAATTGCGCCTCACCTCGATCAAACCCTGGCCCTGTTGTCGGCATACGCATCCGGCTATCGATTGTGCGTTGGCACTGCATCGCGAGTTAAACGGCGCAAAAATTCAAAGCATCGATGTTGATACCTACCAGGCAGCGCTCGATGTCTGTGACCGACCCGAACCGGAAAACGAATATTCGGCCAAATTCTCGCTTTACCATTGCGTGTCTTTTGCGTTGCAATACGGTGAGGTCGGTCTCGATTCATTCAGCGAAGCGGCACGCGAGCAGACCAGTGAATTGCGCGGGTTAACGACACTGCATGTGGCTGACCCGTTTGCTTCTCGCTATCCGCAGTCCTGGGGTAGCGGTGTTCGTGTCACGAAGCAAAATGGTGATGTCGTAGCGGTAGAGCGTACGGACTGCAAGGGCGACCCCGAATTAGCACTGGATAAATCCGAATTACGTAACAAGGCAATCAACTTAATGCAGTTTGCCGGCCTCGGCGAAGCGGCCTCCGAGGCCAGGTGCGACAAGGTATTAGGTCTGCCAACGAGCACTGAAAAACCGACGATATTCTGCGCATTCACCAGGACCATTGGACTAAATAACTGCGACTGAAAGTAAAACCTGATCAATTTTGGGAAGCCCTGCAAATGCCTGCAAGTGATGCTTTAGTCAAGCAATACCTCTTCGAATCTCGCGCCCTCGACCGACTCATACCCGTCATTGAAGAATACGATGGTGTTTCCGGTTTGTGAAGAAATTGCCTACCAAGGCCCGAAGTCGAAGCGGGTTACAAAAATCCCCGGGAAGCGGTCGCGAAAAACAAGTAAACTGTGCCGGTTCCAATTTATCTTCAGGGTACCGATATGAAGGAAATTTCAGGCATCAACCATATTGGAATTCGAGTCACCAGCCTCGAAACGGCGAGAAAATTCTACCAGGACCTGGGATTTGTATTTCTGGCAGGTCCAATGGGGCCGGAGCCGGTCGCAATCATGGAGCATCCCTGCGGCGTCAATATCAATTTTATTCTCAATGCCGATTCGGGTATCGCCGATAATATTCTGATGGATGTACCCGAACGACATCCGGGGTACACCCATATGGCACTGGATGTTACCGATATTAAGGCGATTCAGGCAAACATAGAAAAGTTGGGGATCGAAATCACCGAAGGACCGATGACCTTGCCAGATGGCGGCGTCATGTTATTTATTCGTGATCAGGACAGGAACGTAATCGAATTTCATCAGAACCCACCGAATCTTTAAATACCGGGGTAAGTCCTGATCCGCAATGCGGTAGCAGTTGGCTACTGGTTTCCTTGCGAACCGTTAGCGGCAACCTAATCCTCGCCGGAAACTGAATATTACTCGATTATCCAGAACTGATTCGGGTTTCCCGGCGTTTATCATTCTCCACCAATTTGGATAATTAAGCGATTACTGGTGGATTCTCCAGGCCGAGACTGGATGTTGTCCCCGTACTCTAGCGGTGTAGAATAGAGACGCTTTAACAAAGTATAAAAATCTGCATGATATTTACCTACGACCCAATCCTGGTCTTATTCTCGGTTATTGTCGCGATATTTGGTGCCTACACCTGCTTTGATCTTGTGATACGGATACGCAAGAGTGAAAAGGGTGTCGACAAGGCTTTACTGATGGGAGCCGCATTCGCGATAGGCGGCAGTATATGGTCGATGCACTTTGTCGCAATGCTGGCAGTCAAACTGCCAATTATAATTCGCTACGACGTGTTGATGACCCTGATATCGGGGCTGGTATCGGTACTGATGACCGCGGTGGCGCTGTTGATCGTGTCGACTGGCGCCTATAGCTTCAGGCGAATTGTCGTTGCGGGCATAATCATGGGTCTTGGTATTTCAAGCATGCACTACGTCGGTATGGCGGCTATTCGGGGAAACTGCAATATTACTTACTCATATGTATGGGTTGCTATCTCTATCGGCATCGGTCTGGCGGCATCGACAGCATCCCTCTGGTCGGCAATGGCACTGCACGGTGTCTGGCGCAGGATAGTCGCCGCCCTGGTGATGGGAATTTCGATTTCAGGGGTCCACTATACCAGTATGGCTGGCACTTCATTTTTGTCTATCGATAACGCAATAGAGTTCTCGCAACCAATACTCAGCCCCTTCAGCCTCGGCCTGGTAACCGCTGTCTCTACCTTTATTATTCTGGGGGGTGCGCTATTAACCCTGGTGCCTGGCCGTAAGCTGAGCCCTGTCAAAGATGATCAAGCAGGAAACCACCACGCGAACTCCGGCAATCTATTAACCGATATCGGACAACCAACTGAGTCTGAGCTAATCGAACCAGAATATCATATTGATAAATTGCCGATTCTCAGAAACCAGAAAACCTACTTCGTCGACATTGCGGATATTGTCAGTGTCAGCGCGGATGGTCATTACACGACGGTTCAAAGCAAGGATAACGAATATCATTTTTGCAGTCATTCGCTCAGCCGTGTAGAGGAAGTACTTGATCCGCAGGTGTTTCTTCGAGTTCACCGCAGCCACATCGTCAACCTGAATCATGTCGAGAGTTTTGAACGTCAACATGACAAGGGCCTGGTCTTCATGAGTGGAGGTGAGGCTAGCCCAATACCAGTCAGTCGTACTAATATTGGCAAACTGCAAAGCGTGCTCGGCATTTAGCAATATCTAGGGAACCTCTGTCGGTAGCATGGGCATTTAAGCTTCAGTTTTAAAGTCCAATAACTTCTTATTTCATGCAACTGAGGCGTATTTCGTGCACCAGTCGCTTGATTCGTGCAATACCAATTGCTGCATGCCTGGCCAGACTCCTACAATGGCTGCTCGTGGTATGTGACACCACACAATAAAAAACAACCGCAGGAGGTCCCGACAATGATTCCCCCGTCGTTCCAATATCATGCTCCAGGCTCAGTCGATGATGCCGTAGCCTTGCTGAGTCAATACGGTGACGAAGCAAAACTACTCGCTGGCGGGCACAGCCTGCTGCCGATGATGAAACTTAGATTTGCAGAACCCGAACACCTGGTCGATATCAACAACATTGAATCGCTAAAGGGCATTCGCGAAGATAACGGTGATATCGTAATAGGTGCGATGACCTCCGAGAATGCGCTGATTAATTCTGCGCTATTACAGGAGAAATGTCCGTTGTTACCAGAGGCGGCACGCTTAATTGCCGACCCCCAGGTACGAAACCGTGGCACCATCGGAGGGGATATTGCACATGGCGACCCCGCCAATGATCACCCGGCGATAATGATGGCGCTTGATGCCACCTTCACACTGGTCGGCCCCAGCGGGTCGCGCCAGGTGGCCGCTACCGATTTTTATCTCGGTACTTTTTACACTGCGCTGGAAGCGGACGAAATTCTGACTGAAATAGGTTTTGCTCCTCAATCTCCCAATACCGGTGCCTCGTATCACAAGCTGAAACGTAAAACCGGTGACTTCGCCACAGCCGCCGCTGCGGCCGTAGTCGAAATGTCTGGAGAGACCTGCAAAACTGCACGAATCGCATTGACCAATCTCGGGCCAACTGCCCTTAGAGCCAGTGACGCCGAGGCCGTATTGGCAGGTCAGGTCATCACCGATGATCTCATCGACCAGGCTGCGCAGAAGGCCATGGAAACATGTGATCCAGCGGAAGATTTGCGCGGGGACGCAGAGTATAAAACACATATGGGCGGAGAAATGACGCGCCGCGCAATTAGAACCGCCGTTAAACGCGCGAAGGGGTAATCGATATGGCTAAAACACAAGTAAGTTTCAATCTTAATGGTGCGCCCGTCGACGTACTGGTTGAACCACGAGAGTTACTAATCCATGTACTACGCGAGCAGCTTGATCAAACCGGCAGTCATATTGGTTGCGAAACCAGCCACTGTGGTGCCTGTACCGTCGACTTCAACGGCGAATCGGTAAAATCCTGCACCCTGTTTGCAGTTCAGGCGCAAGGCGCCGAAGTAATGACTGTCGAGGGATTGGCCAGCAATGGCGAATTGCACCCATTGCAACAGGCGTTTATGGATGAACATGGACTGCAATGCGGATATTGTACTCCCGGCATGTTAATGCGCAGTTACCGATTTTTGCTGGAAAACTCAGACCCTAGCGAAATAGAAATTCGCGAGGGTATGTCTGGCAATCTGTGCCGCTGCACCGGTTATCAGAATATTATCAAATCCATTCAAAAAGCGGCGACCGTGATTAACGAGGCCGGTCGTGACGAAGCTAAAACAGCCTGATTCCGAGGATAAAATAATGGCCGCAACAGCAGAGAGTTTAGAACGTAAAGATAAACTGGAAGGCATCGGGTGTGCCCGTAAACGAAAAGAAGACCCACGTTTCATCCAGGGCAAAGGCACCTATATCGATGATATCAAACTACCTGGCATGGTATACGGCGCCCTGGTCCGCAGTCCCCACGCCCATGCCCGCATAAAATCTATCAATAAGGAAAAAGCCCTGGCGCTACCGGGTGTCATAACCGTTTTAACAGCCGACGATCTCAAACCACTGAGCCTGCACTGGATGCCGACACTGGGCAGTGATGTGCAAGCCGTGCTGGCCGATGAAAAAGTCGGCTTTCAAATGCAGGAAGTCGCCATGGTAATCGCCGAGGAACGCTATATCGCAGCGGATGGCGTAGAACTGGTAGAAGTGGAATATGAGGAATTACCCGCTATTGTTGATCCCCACAAATCGATGGATGCCGACGCACCGATTATCAGGGAAGACCTGGTCGGGAAAGATGAAGTAGGTCACGGCAAACGACTGCATGACAATCATATATTTACCTGGGAAGCGGGGGATAAAGACAGTACCGATGCCGTGTTTGACTCGGCAGAAGTCACGGTCAAAGAGGAAATTCTGAATCCCCGTGTGCACCCCTGCCCGCTCGAAACCTGCGGTTGTGTCGGATCCTTTGACAAGGTTAAAGGTCAGCTGACCGTCTACATGACCTCGCAAAACCCGCATCTTGTGCGTACCGTGCTGGCCATGCTTTCAGGTTTACCGGAGAGCAAAATCCGTGTCGTCACCAATGATATCGGCGGTGGTTTTGGTAACAAGGTGCCTGTTTATCCAGGCTATGTCGTTGCCATCGTGGCTTCGATTGTACTCGGTCGTCCGGTCAAGTGGATCGAGAGCCGTATCGAAAATATCTCGACCACCGGGTTCGCGCGCGACTACCACGGAATTGGTGAATTGGCGGCAGATAAAAATGGTCGCATCAAGGCACTGCGTTTCAATGTGCTGGCCGATCACGGCGCCTTTAATTCTCATGTCTCGGCGACAAAATGGCCCGCTGGTCTGTTTAGTATCTGCACCGGTTCTTATGATATTCCAACTGCCCATGTCAGGGTCGATGCCGTCTACACCAATAAGGCGCCCGGCGGGGTAGCCTACCGCTGTTCGTTGCGTGTCACTGAAGCGGTTTATCTGATCGAGCGCATGATCGATATTCTCGCACAAAAACTGGATATAGATAAGGCAGAGATCCGTAGGCGCAATTTTGTTCAACCGGATCAATTCCCCTATAACACTTCGCTGGGTTGGACAGTGGACAGCGGGAATTATGAACCCGCACTGGATAAGGTCTTAAAAGCGGTCGATTATGAAGGACTGCGCAAGGAACAGGCAGAAAAACGCGCCAATGGCGAGTTAATGGGTATCGGAATTTCAACTTTTACCGAGATCGTCGGCGCAGGACCCACCAAGGCCTGCGACATTCTCGGCATTGGCTTGTTCGATAGCTGTGAAATTCGTGTCAATCCAACCGGCAGTGCCATTGCGCGCATGGGAACCCAGACCCAGGGCCAGGGCCACGAGACTACCTATGCCCAGATCATTGCTACCGAACTCGGTATTCCATCGGAACAGGTTCAGGTGGAAGAAGGTGATACCGATAAAGCGCCTTATGGTGCCGGTACCTGGGGTTCGCGCTCCACTCCGGTAGGGGCCGCTGCCGTCGCCAAGGCCGCACGTAAGATCCGCGACAAAGCACGAAAGATTGCCGCCCACTTACTTGAAGTGAGCGAAGACGATCTCGAATGGGACATCGATCAGTTTAAGGTCAAAGGTGTGCCGGATCAGGCCAGGACCATGAAAGAGATTGCCATGGCAGCTTACAGCAATGTTCCCGATGGTATGGAAAACGGGCTGGAAGCAGTAGATTACTACGACCCACCGAACTTCACTTTCCCCTTTGGGGCTTATGTCTGTGTGGTAGATATTGACCCGAAAACAGGAGAGATCAAGGTCCGTCGATTTTATGCCCTGGATGATTGTGGCACGCGAATCAATGACATGATCATTGACGGTCAGGTCCATGGGGGATTAACCGAAGCCTTTGCGGTCGCAATGGGCCAGCTGGTGGATTTTGACGAAGACGGAAATTTGCTCGGTAACAGTCTGATGGATTACTTCCTGCCGACTACAGTCGAAACTCCACATTGGGAAACAGATTACACGGTAACACCATCACCGCATCATCCGCTGGGTGCCAAAGGCGTGGCAGAATCTCCCCATGTCGGTGGTATCCCATGTTTCTCCAATGCAGTGATTGATGCCCTGTCACATCTTGGTGTGACCCATGTAGATATGCCACATACCGCTCATCGTATCTGGAAGAAATTGCATGAACTAGGAGCCAGTAAATAAGAAGCTAATAGTCTGGTTTCAATCAGTGTCTATCGACATGATATGATAATGCCTGTCCAGGAGTAGATTTTATGAAGGTTACACTCGACAAGACATACCCGGTTTCAGCCTCGGCCAATGCAGCCTGGGAATTTTTACAGGATATTAAAAGTGTCGCATCCTGTATGCCGGGTGCTGAAATAACCGAGCAGAGCGATGGGACTCATTTCAAGGGAATGATTAAAGTCAAGATTGGACCCGCCGTCGCGGCGTTCAAAGGTGATATCGAAGTCAAGAGCATTGATGCAAACAAAAGAGAGCTGATACTACTGGGCAAGGGTTCTGATACCAAGGGCAGCTCCAGCGCCAGCATGCTTCTGACTGCATCTATCCGCGAAGTAGCAAATCACCAGTGTGAGTTAGTCGGCCACTCAGAAGTCACCGTGAATGGTAAGATGGCAAGTTTTGGTGGGCGTATGATGGACTCGATATCGGAGCGGATCCTGGCGCAGTTTGCAGATAACTTTGCTAACAACGTGATCGCCAGGGGTGAGGGATCCGTTGCAGATGCAGCCGCTGCCAGGGTAGCTGAAGCGCCAAAAGAGCTTAATGGTCTTGCCATTGTCTGGCATTTTATTACAGACTTTTTCAATAAATTGTTTAGTCGAGAATCTAAACAATCTTAATGTGACCTCCGCCAACCCCTATTTTTCATACGCTTTGGGTATGCGGCATATCAACCCTCGATGACGAAGAAAACATGTCAGAAACCTCTTACACCCAGCACGGCGATGTCGACAACTTTCAGAGCGATTTATACAGCGCAGAATACGTAGCGGATCAAAGTCTTTCTTCAACCCTTTTATTAATGACAAGGTTACAGCGTCCATTGCTGGTTGAGGGTGATGCAGGCGTTGGTAAAACAGAAATTGCCAGGGCATTATCCAGAACATTCAACTGCCCATTAATACGTTTGCAGTGTTATGAAGGCCTGGATGTTAATTCGGCGGTGTATGAATGGAATTATCAACACCAACTGTTATCGATCAAGATACAGGAAAGTCAAAACCTTTCCACTGCAGATAAACATATCTTCAGCGAGAAATTTCTCCTCAAACGACCATTACTTGAAGCCATTAGTCTGCCTCAGTCACCGGTATTATTAATTGATGAAATTGATCGTGCCGACGAAGAATTTGAAGCTTTCTTGCTCGAGGTTTTATCGGATTTCCAGATCAGTATCCCCGAGCTAGGCACCATTACGGCAACCAGTATTCCCCATGTCATATTGACCTCCAATGGGACAAGGGAGCTGAGCGATGCGCTGCGACGGCGATGCCTGTATTACTATGTGGACTATCCCGATTTTGAAAAAGAAATACGCATTGTGCGAAATCGCCTTCCGGATATTAATCGGCAATTATCGACCCAGATAGTTGAATGCATCCAGTCCTTTCGCAAACTGGACCTACGCAAAAAACCCGGCATTGGTGAAACCCTGGATTGGGCCGCGGCACTGATGCAACTAGATGTTGAGAATCTTAGCAATGATCCTGAACTCATCATGGGATCGCTGGTATGCGTACTAAAAACCAGGGATGATCGCGAACAGGTCACCAAAGAAACCCTTGAACAGCTTATGATGAGTACTGGCTAAGCCATGCACGTAGTCGGTAAAAATGACAGCAGGCATGAAGAACCGGGCAATACGCTGGTCATTCGGATCCTCGAATTTGTTCGTTTTATTCGTGAAAACGATTTCCAGATCGGGGTCCAGGAAGAACTGGATGCTTTAATCGTAGCGAAACATTGTAATGTCATGGATCAAAAACGATTGCACTGGGGGCTTCGTAGTTTGCTGTGCACCAATAATAATGAATGGAAACGATTTGATAAGCTCTTCAGCCTGTTTTGGTTACAACATCTAAAACGTACCAATTACATCCAGGGATCAAGTCCCGGCGGCAAATTATCAAAACATGCTGTCAATCAAAATTCGGGCGAAAGCAAAGATATAAAAGGGGTAGACAGGGCCCAGCAAGACGCAGAAAGTGATGAATCTATCGGCCAGGGCGGTACGCGTTCCGGCGCCAGTCAACGCGAAACCCATTTGCAAACCGATTTTCGTTTCTTAACCGATAACCAGCAAATGCACCTGATGGAGCAAATGGTTGAAACCCTGGCCAGGCGCATGCGCCGTCGCCTGATGCGGCGTTACCGTAACCTGCACCGCGGACGGCGCATTGATTTTAGACGTACGATTCGAAATAGCATGAGTCACGGCGGCACACCCCTGGATCTGGTGTTCAAGCAACGACAACGTCGACTACCACGGCTTGTTTTAATGCTCGATGTTAGTCGCTCTATGAGTTTCTACAGCTTTTTATTTCTGCGCTTTGCACGAGGCATTATCGGTGCCTTTAAAGATGCTGATGCCTTTATTTTTCATACGCATCTGGTCCATGTAACCGACGCCCTGCATGAACATAACATAAATACTGTCACCAAAAGACTTGGCGTATTGTCTGCAGGCTGGGCAGGCGGGACCCGTATCGGTGAATGTTTGCAAACTTTCAACCAGGACTACGCGCATCGCGTCCTCACCTCAAAATCCATCGTGATGATATTTAGTGACGGTCTGGACACCGGGACGGCGGAATTATTCTCGGAGCAAATGGCATTGATAAAACGACGTGCAAAGAAAATTGTCTGGCTAAATCCACTACTGGGTAGAAATGGATACGAACCCACGGCTCGATGCATGCAGGCAGCCTTACCAATGCTGGACTTATTTGCTCCTGCACATAACCTGGAAAGCCTGCTGGCCCTGGAATCTCAGCTGGTGAAACTTTAATTTAGGAAATCTCGGATTAATTTATGAACGAAAAACTTGTGCCTGAACCATCTAATCTCGAGACCTGTTTTAAGGGTCTGACAAATGACGAGACGCCGCTGGTATTGGCGACCGTCATTCAAACCGCTCTGTCTACTTCGGGAAAAGCAGGCGATAAAGCTCTGGTCAGTGCCCGGGGAATAGTTGAAGGATGGATCGGCGGCGGCTGCGCGCAACCCGCCGTAGTTGAAGCCGCACGAATGGCCCTGGAATCGGCTGAACCCCGCCTGATTCGGGTCGGTCCAAAAGGTGAGTGGGAGACGCTCGATGGTGTGGTCGATTTTTCTTCGGGTTGCCTCAGTGGCGGCACACAGGTGATATTTATCGAACCCTTAAACCGGCCGGCAAAACTGAGTATCCTGGGCGATTCCCCGGTAGCGCTGTGTCTGTCCGAGCTGGCCGAGCGCCTGGATTTTTCGGTGACAGTGATAAGCCCCGATATCGAAGCTTGCCGGCTTCCCGAGAGCGTTCGCATAAAGCATGATTTCGAATCGGCTAGCGGTGATTTTGTCGTGGTAGCAACTCAGGGCCGACACGACCGCTCCGCGCTGAAGGCGGCAATCAATAGTAATACCGCATACATCGGGATGGTAGCCAGTCGCAAAAAAATTGCCGGACTCAAGGCAGGCCTGATCAAAAGTGGCATAGAGGCCAGCGAAATGGAGCGGGTCCATAGCCCGGCGGGTTTAGAGATCGGCGCCGAATCACCCGCCGAAATAGCCCTGTCGATTCTGGCCGAGCTGGTTCGAGTGCGCCGAACCGGGAGTAGTCAGAAAATCAGTCAGGGGCCGGAAACTGTCGTAGAACCCTCAGGGTCCGCCACCGATGAACAGGACGCAAAGTGCTGTAGTGGACATGGGTAGAACAAAGATTTCGGTTATTGTACTCGCCGCAGGTGAGTCACGGCGTATGGGAGAAATCAATAAGTTGCATATGCCGATTGGCGGTGTGCCATTACTAAGGCGCAGCGTAGATACTTTACTGGCTGCAGAACTTGGTGAACTGGTGGTGGTGCTCGGTCACGATAGCGCTGACACCCGGGCCTTACTCGAAGACCTGCCTTTGCGCACCGTAACCAATAATGACTACCAGTCAGGGCAGATGACATCGGTCCACTGTGGTCTTGGATCGTTGAGCCAGACCTGTGAAGGCGTGATCATAGCGCTGGGCGATCAGCCCGCCTTGACCGTGAGTGATATAAATTATCTGGTCGACGCTTTCTTCGCGCGCGATGGCGGAGAAGTGGTTATACCTGAATACCAGGGTAAGCGCGGAAATCCCATTATTATCAGTAACCGCTGCCAGCAGGAAATTATCTCCGGCAAATATAACCTCGGCTGCAGGCGATTTATCGAGAATAACCCGGAACTGGTTCGAACCGTAGAAATGCCGGAACCATCGGTAGTAATCGACCTCGATACGCAGATGGATTATCGCAGATTTTGCGATTCCGGTTCGACCCGGCCCAAGGCAACAAAACTGCAACAGGCAAATTAATATGGCAAAAGAATTCCTCGACTATCTACTATCGATACGCCAGCAGAACGTACCCTACGCAATTGCCACGGTGATCGATGTTGTTGGATCAACTTCTGCAAAGACTGGTTCCAAGGCATTAATCGACGCCAATGGACGAGTAGTAACTGGTTGGGTGGGTGGTGGCTGCGCGGAATCTTCCACCTGTTACGCAGCGCTAAAATGTATCGAAACCGGGGAAACCGACATTATTGAAATTGACCTGGACGACGAGGTACTGGGTGCAGGTATGCCTTGCGGAGGTCACATGCGGGTTTATATTGAGCCATCGATACCGAAACCATCGGTGTGGATAATGGGGCACGGCGCCGTGGCCGAGCATATTTGCCATCTGGCCGATCTGATGGGATTCTCAGTCATAGTGAATGACAGTATGGCCGAGCGCGAAAAATTTCCCGATGCAGCCCAGCTCATTACCGATGATATCGATTACAGCCTGTTAAAGCCCGAAGCTGATGATTTTGTCGTGATAGCAACTCAACACAAGGGTGATCACGAATCCATGTCGAGAGCACTGGCGTCGAATGCACAGTACATCGCACTGATTGCCAGCCGCAAGCGCTCGCGCCTGGTGCTGGATTATCTACGCAAGAAGAAATTTTCAGTTTCGGATATAGAACGCGTCATGGCTCCCTGCGGACTCGATATCGGTGCGCGTTCTCCCGCCGAAATAGCCTTGAGTGTGATCAGCGAAATCGTCCTGGTTCGTCGGCAGGCCAGTGGCGTACGTATGCGTGACACATTACACCGGGAGGCTCCTTCGCCAAAAGCGGTAGCTGGCAGCAAGAGTGGCAACTGACGCATCAATACTGACCACCGCGGATAGCGTGGATTTCGACGCTTTACGAAAAGACTTTCCAATATTCGATGGCGACCCCGAGACACTACATTACCTGGACTCAGCCGCCACCAGCCAGAAACCACGCTGTGTTATCGATGCCATCGACCGGTGCTATCGCTATCAGTACGGCCCGGTGCACCGGGGTCTGTATCCGTTGGCAGAATCGGCCAGCGAAGCCTATGAAAAAGCACGCCAGACACTGGCAAAGTTCATTAATGCTCCCTCCCCCGACGAGATCATTTTTACCCGCTCGGCCACCGAAGCAATTAACCTGGTAGCGTCTGGCTGGGCTCGTCAAGCGCTTAAAACCGGCGATGAAATATGGGTAAGCCAGATGGAACATCATTCCAATTTCTTACCCTGGCAACGGATATGTCGCGAACGAGGTGCCAGCCTCCGAGTAATTCCACTCGATAGCAAAGGGCAGCTCGATCTCGATAATGCCGACGGCCTGTTTGCTAACAGGACCCGACTCATAGCCATCACCCATGTGTCGAACGTCCTCGGCAGCATCAATTCTATTGAAAAAATTACCAGCCTGGCCTCGGCCAGTTCTATTCCGGTACTGGTCGATGCCGCGCAATCGGTAGGACATATGGCCGTCGATGTCCAGGCGCTTAACTGTGACTTCCTGGTCGCATCAGCGCATAAAATGTGTGGCCCAGGTGGGATCGGTTTACTTTACGGCAAAAGGGCGCGCCTGGCGCAAACAGAGCCACTACTACTGGGTGGCGGCATGGTCGATCAGGTCCAGGCCGACACCAGTTTATGGTCCGAAATACCGGCACGTTTCGAAGCAGGATCACCCAATCTGGCCGGTGCGGTTGGATTTGCCGTGGCCGCCGACTATATCGAGGAAGTCGGCAGAGACTCGATCGAAAAGCGCGAACAGGAATTGTCCATAACAGCATTCGAGGCACTATCCAAAATCGGTGGCGTTACCCTTTACGGACCCGAAAACAGCCTACGTCGATCGGGCATACTATCGTTCAATGTTGACGGCATACATCCTCACGATATCGCCCAAATTGCTGGCGAGCAGGGTGTCGCGATTCGTGCCGGGCATCATTGCTGCCAACCGTTGATGCAACACCTCAATACCTCAAGCACGGCCAGGGCCAGTTTTAGTTTTTACAATAACACAGATGACATAACAGCACTGGTTATGGCTATTGATGAAGCAAAAAAGGTTCTGGGTGGTTAGCAAGTGAAAAGCGTTTACAAATCTGTTTTGCTCGATCATTTCCACAATCCTCGCAATAAGGGTGACCTGGATACCATGGATCGGGTCAAGCGCGGCAGCAATCCACGCTGTGGTGACGAAATTGAAGTGGGAATCAGGACTGAAAATGAGGTACTGGAATCGGTTCGGTTCCGAGGTCGCGGCTGTTCCATCTGCCTGGCTTCTGCCTCGATTATGAGCGAGTGCACTATAGGTTTGACTATGCAACAGGCACGGCAGCTTGTTCGGAAGATGCTGGACTGGTTCGGTGATAGCGAAAGTGAGACCCCGTCAAATACGACTCTGGTAGCGCTAGGGGCGGTTCGCCAACACCCGGCCCGGAAGAAATGCGTACTTCTGGCCTGGGTGGCATTGGAGGAAACCCTGGAGATTAAATAGACAGGCTTCTAGCCATTTATTTCCAACATCAATTAAAATCCCCCTTTATTTCTAAAATAACCATTTCGACGGAGTTGCCGAGTGAAGCAGGCGAAATTGGACGCTGACCATCTGAGTCAGTGGATTGGTAGCAAGCAAACAACCGAGGAGACGATCTCTGTAGAACCGTTGCACCGCATGCGGGCCGCGCTCGATCTGGAACCTCAGACCATGCGAAACGGCGAGGTTGTGCCGGAACTTTGGCACTGGGCCTACTTTCTGAAACCGGCCCGCGCATCGGAACTGGGTCGAGACGGGCATGCCGCCCTGGGCGAGTTTATGCCTCCCGTACCGTTACCGCGTCGTATGTGGGCAGGCGGCCGTGTAAAATTCAGCGCACCACTGCGGGTGGGAGAGATCGCCCGCCGAGAATCTACGGTCCGCGATGTCAGGATAAAACAGGGGCGCACCGGCATACTCTGTTTCGTCGAGGTCGAGCACTGTATCCATGTTGGCGACGAAATAAAATTGAGCGAGATAAATAATATTGTCTACCGGGATATGCAACAGCCCGGTGATAGTAACACCCAGGCGCCGGAAGTACCGGTTGACGCACTATGGACTCGCGAGGTAAAGCCCGATTCGACCCTGTTGTTCCGCTATTCGGCCCTGACATTCAACGGCCATAGAATCCACTATGACCTCGATTATTGCCGGCAGCAAGAGGGGTATCCAGGCCTGGTAGTGCATGGCCCGCTAACCGCGACACTGCTGATTGAAATGGCAAGGCATCAAAATCCAGGCAAGCCGATCAACCGTTGTGAATTCAGAGCCTACAGCCCCCTGTTCAACAATGCACCGTTCACACTGAATGGCAAGATGGATCGAACCGATACCATATTATGGGCTGCCAATCCGCAGGGTCGCCTGGCGATGAAAGCGACCGTGAGCCATGCGGCCTAATCAACGGTTATCGGAAATTACCGCTCAAGGATGACCGGCGGATCAAACGCTGTTACGGCAGGCAACTCGCCACTATAAATTTTAACTTCGACCAGGCAGGTATGCGCAATCGGCCCCTGGGCTAGTTTTGATGTGCCTTTATCGGGCGTCAAAACGTTGGGATTGCCGTGTTTGCAGAGGCTACCGGGTTCTCCCGGTTCCAGCGGATCAAACCAGGCACCTGTGCTCATTTGCACAACACCCTGCCGAATTTGATCATCAATCCATACGCCAGCCAGGCAGGCACCCCGGTCATTGAACACGGTTACCACATCGCCAGCCTTGAGCTTACGCTTTTGCGCATCAGCGGGATGTAACATGATCGGCTCACGCGCATTGATTTTCGCGGCCCGACTGTAACTGCCGTGATCGAGCTGCGAATGTAATTTTGTCGATGGCTGGTTCGATATCAGGTGCAACGGAAAGCGTCGGGTATCCCCGCCCAGCCATTCGAGCGGCTCTATCCAGGTGGCATGACCCGGACAATCCTCATACTCGAAGGCGGCCACGGTCGGTGAATGAATTTCGATGCGCCCGGTCGTTGTAGAAAGCGGATTTGCGACCGGGTCATCACGGAATGCCCTGAGCATGATCACCGGTGTTTCGGGTGGCTCGGGTTTGAACCAGCCAGCTCGTTTCAAGTCCTCGTATGCGGGCATTTGAATATCCTTCTTTTCAGCATTTTCCCGTGTCGACTGATAAATCCACTTCAACCACTCGCCTTCATCGCGACCCTCGGTAAAGGCCTGCTCCCGCCCCATCTGGCGGGCAATACCGGCCAGAATGTCATAGTCGCTACGGCTCGATCCAGCGGGTTCGATGACCTTGTCCATCACCACCACATACGGATCACGCGGTGAGAAGGCGATATCGTTGCGTTCCAGTGGAGTGGAACAGGGCAAAACAATATCGGCATGTTTGGCCAGGCTATTCCAGCACCAGTCGTGCGCAATAATTGTGTCCGGCTTACGCCATGCTTTGAGCATCCGATTCAGGTCCTGGTGATGGTGGAAAGGATTACCACCGGCCCAGTACACCAGGTGCGTATCGGCATAGTGATACTGCTTGCCGTTGTAATCAAACGCCTGGCCGGGGTTTAGCAAAAGATCAGTAATTCGCGCCACCGGGATAAAATCGCTGACCGGATTCGTACCCTGAGGCAATGAAGCACCGGGGATTTTTGTGCCATGATCACCCACGCTATTGGTAGCACTATAACCAAAACCTATACCGCCACCCGCTAAACCGATCTGCCCGAGCATGGCCGCAACCGTGATAGCAGCCCAATAGGTCTGTTCACCGTGATCCTGTCGCGTCAACGACCAGCTAACCGAGAGCATGGTTCGGGTAGCGGCCATGCGCCTCGCCAGCTGACTTATACTATCGGTAGATAACCCACTGATCGACGCGGCCCATTCGGCGTTTTTAACAATTCCGTCATCGGCACCTGTTAAATAAGGTAGAAACTGACTAAAACCGTGGGTGTAACGCTCGATAAAAGTCTCATCGTACAGATTTTCATGATATAGCGTATGGGCGATGCCGAGTAATATCGCGGTATCGGTACCGGGACGAGGGGCGAGCCATTCGGATTCGGTAAAGTCTTCAAAATCGGAGCGCAACGGGCCTATATTGACAAATTCGATACCTGCCGCGCGTGCGGCGACAAGGTGTTCACGTTGAACATGGCGACCGATGCCGCCTGAATTAATCTGCCCGTTTTTGATCGGTACACCACCAAAAGCAACCAGTAGCCGCGCGTTTTCGATGATCGACGGCCAGCTCGTAGCATAGGCCAGGAATCCGTAAAGATTGCCAAGCACGTGCGGCACGACCACTTCGCCTGCTGCGAAACTATAGGTATCTACCGATCGCGTATAGCCGCCGATACAGTTCAAAAAACGGTGGATCTGGCTTTGCGCATGGTGGAATCTCCCCGCGCTTGCCCAGCCGTAGGAACCCGCATAAATAGCGTTATTACCAAATTCCCGTTTGACGCGGCCAAGCTCATCTGCCACCAGCTTCTCGGCAACTTCCCACGACACGGCTACAAACGGATCAGCACCACGTCTGTCGGTGCTTGATCCGGGTCCGGACTCGAGCCAGCTCTGTCGAATCGCCGGGGTCTTGATACGGGACGGGGCATCCAGTAAATCGACGATAGGTTGCCCTATGGGCGATACATCGTCGTCCTGTTCGAAACCATGCAGGGCTTTGACCCTGCCGTTTTCGGTTTCTACACGATAGGTGCCCCAGTGACTGCTGGTCAGCGGTAATAAGTCATGCCTTGCCATTGATTTTCGATCTTAAATTATGGGGACAGCATACCTCAGGGATGCTCCAGTATCTCGAGCATGCTTTTGACGAACAGGGACAAACCCATCACCAACAGCATGCCAAGCAACAGGTTACTGAGTACCCACCCCGGCAGTCTGCGTTTTACAAGAAAACCTATTGCAGTGCCAGCGGCCAATGCAATTCCAAGATCCAGACAGGAGTCTATGACCAGACCCCAGTTCATGCCGCGCAGTGCATGAGCCATTAGGGCAAGTGCGTAGGAAATTACGAACAGACCGCGCAACGTAGCCCGGATCTGCTCTACCTTGATACCCTTCCTGGCCAGCGCCCACATAGCCACCGGCCCTGGCATGGCCAGGCTTGAAGTCATGATGCCGGAGGCAATACTGGCCCCGGGCAGGGTCATGGCGTTGACCTCGCCAGTTGTTCCAGTCGTGGATTGCCTGTAACGATTGTGGATGAGCTGGGCACCCAACAGACTAACGGTGATCGCGGCAAATAACTTCAGGCCGGTCAAATCAAGCACACTGATCAGTAACAGACCAACAGGCATGCCGATCATGGTTCCCAGAACCAGGGTTTTCAGCGATGGCCAATGGATCTCTTTGACCTCCCCTGGTAAGAGCAGTATTGACAGGCTTAGATTGAGGATAATGGCTACCTGAATCGCGGACTTTGAGCCCATCACCAGAATCAGTGCAGGACCGACGATCATGCCAAGACCGACACCGGTGGCCGCCTGCAAAACCGCGGCAAGAAACACAGCGCTATTAGCAATAATCCAGTAAAGATCGGTCATCGAATAGTAAGAATTCCGGTTACGGTTAGCGGGCCAGGTGCCCGGGAGGACGGCCAGTCAGGTCGATCAAAGTATAAACACTATATTGCCAGCATGCTAACACCATTACGGGGATTCGCCAGGCGCTCCGCAGATAACCGGCAATGATTCTAGCCAGAATTAGCTGCGCATCATTTCCAGAAATTTTGGATGATTGCGAATCGAATCAAGATCACTGTCATATTTGATCCAGTCTTTTAGCTGGGAACCCACACCATGCTTAAACGAGATTTGCAAATGCGTAATCGCCTTTTCAGTATCACCGATTTGGCTGTACAGGCAGCCAGCATTGTAATTTAAAATCGAATCATCACGATTGCTTTCCAGGGACCGCTCCATGAATTTACTGGCATTTGCGAAGTCGCCAAGGTTCAAATATCCAAATGCCACTGAGCCGCAGGCGCGCAAATTTTCAGGCGTTGCTTCGATTACCTTCAAACCCAGATTTACAGCTTGTTGCGCCGCGTGCTTCAGGTCTGCCTGTCGACCCAGATCGCGGTAGATTTGTACCAACAATCCGGGGGTTTGGGGATCCCTGGGAGAAAGTTTCCAGGCAGCCTCCAGGTGTTCCGCAGCTTCCTCACGTTTTCCCTGGGCAAGACAGGTTCGCCCCCAATAATAGTGCGCCGCATACAAACCCGAATCGAGCTGCAATGCAACCTCGAATTTCCTGATGGCGTCTGAATAGTCACCTGTCGCTGAAAGTGCTAACCCAAGTGAGGTATGCGCTTCCCCGAGGTCTGGCGCAAGTTCTATCGCTTTACTAGCTGCCGCCATGGCATCGACCAATGCCGCGTCCCCTGCGCCATGTTCTGTATTTAAATAGGAGCCGCAATCGGCAAGTCCACAGTATGCCTGGGCATAAGATTCGTCGGACTCGATGGAGCGATTGAAATATTGCTCGGCCTTATGAAAATTTTCGCGGGTGTTATAGTGGAAATGCTGCCGCCCTTTTAGATATAAATCGTATGCCTCCATGTTCGCCGTAGGCGATTGCTGGATCGCCTTTTGTTCTGCCGGTAAGAGTTGAACTTTTAGCGCGTCGACGATCTGGCAGGTTACCGCGTCCTGAAGTTCGAATATATCTTCGAGGGTACCGTCGTACCTGTCGGCCCAGACATGCCCGCCACTTGAACCGTCAATTAACTGGGCGGTGATACGTACCCTGTTACCGGACTTACGCACACTGCCCTCCACCACGTAACGAACTCCCAGGTCAGCACAAATTTCCTCTATTTTCACCGAGCGTCCCTTATAGGTGAACGACGAGTTTCTGGCGACGATAAAAATAGAAGAAACTTTTGAAAGGTCGGTGATTATATCTTCGGTGATACCATCCGAAAAATATTCCTGCTCCGGGTCACCGCTCATATTATCAAACGGTAATACGGCGACAGAGGGATTGCCATTGTCTGTTAATGCTTCGATGACGTTACTGTCTCTGGTTTTTAATTGCAGTTGCTCTTGCCAGTGATATACCCGTGTGGGTTGCGCAATATTCTTGAGTTCTCTCAGGCCTCCGTCCTCGAATGGTACGTCGATCTTATCTTTAATCTGGTCATACAGGGCTGCTGAAACGCAAATCCCCGACGGCTGTGCTATCGATTCAAGACGGGCGGCGAGGTTGACGCCACCACCATAAATCTCGCCGCGATCGATTATTACCTCGCCGAGATTGATACCGATTCGGATTTGCACTCTTTTATCGTCACTGACATCAATGTTTTCAGCGATCAGTATGGTTTGAATCTTCACCGCAACGTCAATAGCCCGGGTCGCGCTACCGAATTCGGCCAGGATAGCGTCACCCGCATAGCGCAGGACCGTTCCACCGGATTCTGTAATAGTCCCGGTAGCGAGATCGAGTACAGCCATCACGTTACGATGCGATCCTATCTCATCGTCTTCAGTCAATCGGCTATACCCGGCAACATCCGCATAAAAAATAACTGATAGTTTGCGCGTGATTTCTGTATCAGGCATTTTGATTCTTATTTTTCCTATTTCTCGCAAGACACCTTACAAAAATATCTTTTGGAAATATACCCATTTACTCAACGCCGGGTAATCTCGTTCATATTCTGATCGAGAATAAGCTTTGTTGTGTCGATCAGTTGCAATAGCCAGGCGGCGATCGAAGACGCCTTTGTTAAATTTTTATAGTAGAATGCTGAACGGGGCGCATAATATGGCCAGGCTGGCAACTTGTTCCTGAAGAAAGTGTGGTTATACCTTCATTACTTCACCGTACTTGTTACTAATAACGGGGAGTACTGGGGCTGATTTAAATCAAAATGGAACAGGTTCGTCTGAAAGGTTTCCTGGAAAAGGGTCGTTGGGTATCTTGAATTCCGAAAAGCAGTTAGAACGCAAACTAGCAGCCATCTTCTATGGCGACGTAGCCGGCTACAGCAGGCTCACTGGCCAGGACGAAGAGGGCACGCATCGTATACTGAGCAGCTATCTCGATGCTATAACCGACGCGATCGAAAATCACAATGGCAAGGTCGTGCATTTTGCCGGCGACGCAGTCCTTGCCGATTTTTCCACGGTGAAAGACGCACTCAGTTGCGCGGTCGATGCGCAGCAAGATATTAAAAATCGTAACCAGGAATTTAGTGAAGATAAAAAACTGGAATTTCGAATCGGGGTTAATCTTGGCGATGTTATTGTAGACCGTAACGATATTTATGGTGATGGCGTCAATATCGCGGCGCGTCTGGAAAGTCTGGCCGATTCTGGCGGGGTATGCATTTCGGGTGCAGTCTACGATGCCATCCGCGGAAAACTGGAGCTCGATTATGAATTTCTCGGCGAGCAGCGGGTCAAGAACATCGCGGAACCAGTAAGAGCCTATCGCGTGATAGTCGAGTCAACTAAACTCGAAGCCCCTACCCTACCGGTCACTGCCACCGAGCAACCCGACAAACCTTCGGTTGCTGTTTTGCCATTCGCAAACATGAGTGGCGACCCGGAGCAGGAGTATTTTAGTGACGGTATATCCGAAGATATTATTACGGATTTATCTAAAGTTTCAGGCCTGTTCGTCATTTCTCGGAATTCATCTTTTGTCTACAAGGGGAAATCAGTCAATGTACAACAGGTGGGCCGGGATCTGGGTGTGCGCTATGTGCTCGAGGGCAGCGTCCGCAAGTCGGGTAACAAAGTCCGTATCACCGCCCAGTTAATAGACAGCAACACGGACGGCCACGTATGGGCCGATCGCTTTGATCGTGATCTTGAAGATATATTCGCGGTTCAGGACGAAGTTACCGAGAAGATCGTGTCAGCCTTGCAGGTTCAGTTGAGCCAGGCAGAGCAGGAACGTTTGACCCATCGTGACACAGATAACCTCGAGGCTTACGATTACTTGTTGAGAGGCAAAGAGTATTACCTGCGATTTACCAGGGACGCTAACCAGCAGGCGCGTCAACTTTACGATAAGGCCGTAGAACTCGATCCCAATTATGCAACAGCACTGGCAGAACTGGCACGTGTTTGTGTGCAGGCGCGTAATCATGGCTGGACCGAGAATCTGGCGGAACCACTGAAGCAGGCGTCAGATTTTGCCGAAAGAGCCGTAGAGTTAAATGACTCCCTACCCCAGGCCCATGTCGTGCTTGGTTTTATCAATATGTGGAAACAGGACCACGAAGCGGCGATTACCGAAGTTAATCAGGGTTTGGCGCTTGATCCCAATCACGCTGAGGGTCACATGTATCAGGCAATTATACTGGGTTTTGCCGGGCAGCCGGAAGAAAGCATGGAGTCGGTCGAAAAATCGATTCATCTCAACCCGGGATCACCATTTTGGTATCTGTTCGCGCAGGGTAACGCAAATTTTTCAATGGGGCGCTACCCCGAGGCAGTAGCCGCCTGTATCAAAGCTGCAATTATCAACCCCAATTTTATATTTGCCCATCTGCTTTTGCTGGCATGCTACAGCAATTTAGGAAACCAGGAGGAGTGCAAGGCCGAATTGGAAGAATGCCTGGCGAGGATGCCGGACCTGACCGTATCCTGGGCACAGGAAGTCATGCCTTACAAGGATCGAGATGTACACTCGCGATTTATCAATGATTTACAGGAAGCGGGTTTACGGGAGTAACCGGTAAACCAGTTTTAGACTCCAGTTTTAAATTTATGGAGGTTCGCTTCGGGAGCTTTACAGTGACGTCCGGCTTGAGAATTGAGTATTGCCAATAGATCATTTTCAATCTTCATATATTTATCGCCGGTTAAAGAAAGTTAATCAACATACTATTGATACAAATCAATAGGCTGTCTTCAATTTCCTGTTATTCAAGGCATCTCTATTAAACAGTTAGGCATGCCGTATTATACCGCACTACATATTTTGTTGCTGGTTATAGCGAACCGTAGAAGGAAAATGAATGTCAACTACCACAAACATCGCAAACGAGAATAAATCACTGCAAACGAAATACAAAATCACTTCAATGTTTTATGACATTCTGGATTTTCCCTGGGAAATACAATACAAGAAGTGGAGACCGGGATTACTCAAAGATGTTTATGGAGAAGTGATAGAAGCAGGAGTTGGTACTGGTAGAAATCTTCGATATTACCCCCACGATGCAAAAGTAACCGGTATCGATCTGAGCAAGGACATGCTAAAAATATCAGCGAAAAGGGGTGGTTTGGCTGAGTGTGATTTTTATCCTGTTCACGAGGACGCAACATCAATGGAGTCAATCCCATCTAATTATTTCGATTGGCTGGTTTCTACATTTTTATGTTGTGTTATGCCCGATAACCTTCAGCCTCTAGCAATTGACCAATTTGAGAGAGTATTAAAGCCTGGTGCTCACTTCAGAATACTTGAAATGGTCTATTCAAAAAACACTAGGCTAAGAAGGAGGCAACAGTTATTTGCTCCTTTTATTCAGTGGGTGTATGGAGCCCGATTTGATCGTAATACTCTTGAGTATTTAGAGAAATCTTCAATACTAAAAATCACCAAGACATATTTCCTTAAAGAAGATATTTACCTTGTAATTGAAGGGGATTGTGAAAAATAGGGGCTCGCTCCGGTATTTACCACACCGAACTTGTAGGTGGACTTCCAAATAGCGCCATTCGTTTTGCAGTTGGGTACGAGTTCTGTCGGCACAGTATAGATACTCACACCCGATCTCGACCATACTGGTAAAGCTGTCAGGTATCTGACAGTGAGAGCGGGACATGCGCCCGCTGACTACGAATATTTGTGCCCAAACATTCGATGTTTACCGCTTTGGTTTCGAGTCAGCAGGTGCGCTTGAGATCGTTAACGAATACTCAGGGCTCGCCGTAGCACCGGCTCACCTATATTGTTTTCGAAGATCTCAGGCTGCATACCCCACGACTTCAATTTAACAGATTGGGGAGTTGCCATGAATGAGCAAGCAGTTATTTATAGTGTCTATGTCGGTATTGATTGGGCGGATTCGAAGCACGATGTCTGCATTTGTTTGCATAATCTTCGGAGGCATATCACAATATTTATGTTTGAAAATATTTCTAAAATTGCACGAATCTCACAATCATCTTTTAGGGGCTTAAATTGATAAGAAATCCATTTCAATTCTTTGTTGAGTTAATGCAGCAGCCGATTTGGGTTTCCATATGGTTGCTTTTTCTAATGATAGTAAATATTGCGAGTATTGCGTTTTGGAATGAACTTTTAGCGAAAGTAATACTTTTTACATTCATGCTTTCCGCGATATTTATGATGGGGCTTTATTCAAGATTCGGGTTTGAAAAGATTCTTGGCCTGGGTCACATTTTGTGGATTCCTCTACTCGTTTATGTGCTAATAGAGGCTCAAGCGGCCGAAGGTGCTTTTAAAAGCTACCTAATTATTTTGTTAATTTCTATTACCATTTCATTGGTATTCGATATCTTCGATGTTTGGAGGTACTTTACACGCCCGAAAAATACCTAACGATTTTAACCGGGTCTCGTGGCAAGAAGTAACTACCTGGGGATACCGCTCCTACATCTCAACATTAGTAAGACCAGTAATGCGAAAAACCGGACACTTTGATCTGGGTCAATACTGCGGAAGGCAATCGGAGCGATACTGAATTATAAACTTATGGGGAATCACTATGCCGATCAAAGATATTTTAGTATATATCGATAATGACGAAATCTGTGACAAGCGTGTGGCTCTGGCGACTGGCCTTTGCGATGTTTACGGGGCTCACCTGATCGGCGTATACGTCAGGCAACGAATCAACATTCCTGCCCACGAAGGCGTCTACATGCCGGCCGAGTTTTATGAAACAAACTACAAGGAAACAGCCAAATTACTGGACAAGGCAAAAACCCGGTTTTTGGCAAGGACGCATGCGGCTAATATAAATAGTGAATTCCATGACTATGACAGTGATATCAGCTATCAACTAAGCCTGGCAAGTCGATTATCAGATTTAATGATTGTTCCGCAACGTTTACCGGACAAAATTGACATCAATCCTTATTACCAGCTACCCGATATATTATTAAGTGCCTCCTGTCCGGTATTACTGTTACCCGAAGCTATCCCAGAAAATCTACCACCACATAGGGTGATGCTGGCCTGGGATGGTGGCCGCGAGGCCGCAAGAACCTTTAAAGCGGCCCTACCCCTGCTCAATAATGTCAAAAAAATCGATATGCTGATGGTAGCTGCCGCGAAAGGGGCGGAAATTGCTATCGCTCAACATATCAATCGTCATGGCTTTGAAGTCGATGTGCATCAGATCGACGGTGGGCACTTTGATGTTGGCAACATATTACTTGAACAGGCGAAGACCCTGGATAGTCAGATGATAGTGATGGGTGCCTACGGTCATTCACGTATTCGGGAACTCATACTCGGTGGAACAACCCAGCATATACTGAAACACACTAACCTGCCGGTATTGTTTTCACACTAGTAATAACAGGGGACAGATTGAAGTGTAATGACATTGACGAAAGGTTAAATTAAGAGACACTTCCGTACATCATAGATAGACCATGGCACAAGGCACCCAACACCCCGGTCCAGCCTTAATCAAGTTTCAATCAAGCTTAAAGAAACTCAGTCTTCTCAGCTCTTTCTGGCGATTCCGCACCGCTATCGATATTCAATAGTGAATAAACAGGACACCAGGCGATAAAACCGGTTATTAACAAGATGAAACCTACCGCCCCCCACCAGGTTTGGTAATAAAATCCAGCGGCGATGATGATCCCGCCAAGAATGAATCGAATCGAGCGATCCAGGATCCCAACATTGTATTTCATGACTATTCCCTCTTAGTTTATTGCACAATATAAATATAAGGGCATACGGGCTAAGGTAAGTTGATCTAAATCATATTAGACAGTGGTTGTTGATTTTTTTGTTGATAATCGTACTGTTTTTAAGGCGAAAATAACCGGGTTTATACCGATCCACCAGGCTTAATACTGAAATACACCACACCATTTTGGTGAGACATATTAACCGCGCCACCGATTGAAATTCTGGAGACCTGTAAAAGGTCTTTTACAATCCATTACGCATAAATTCTAGAGGTCCGTTTTGGGCACTAACCGGGAATTGCCAAGCTGAATTTGAAGGTCGGCTTTCGGAAAATGGAGGGACCCTGAAAAGGAAAGCGATCAGATGTTATGGTTTTTCGTGCTCTGACGAGCCTCTAGCCTGGCGAGCCGGGTAGCCAGCGGATTTGCGGTAATGCCGTGGGCGATCAGGCTGAAAAGAACCGTGCAGGCGACGACACTGGCCATGAACTCGGAGCCAGGTAGTTCCGTATTCAGTACGATGATGGCAAACACGATGCTCGCGAGCCCCCGCGGTCCGAACCAGCCCATAAAAAGGCGATTTCTAACGCTTTCCCCGGTGCCCATTAAACTCAGGAAAATTGGCAAGACGCGAATTACCGTCAGGCTCAATACAGAGTACACGACCACTTCGAGGGTAAAGGCCTCTGCTAAACGAACGACTATCGAGCCAAACAGAAACCAGGTCAATAGCGCCAAGGTCTCCGCGTTGGCTTCAGTAGTCTCGAGCAGATCCTCGGTATTCTTGCCGGCCAGATGACCAAACAGCAATCCCCCGGAAAACGCCGCAATGTAACCGCTGCCATGTAGACTTTGAGCAATGGCGAAGAGTGCAATGGCTAAGGCGCCGGTAGCAATGTGTGTCCATATGTGAGGAATCCAGCCGCGAGCCCAGCAGCGCCGCATTAACCTGCCCGCGAGCCAGGTTCCGCCCAGGCCGACGGCAAGACCAATGCCCAGCTCTTCCGCGACCAGAGTCAAAGCCAGCATTTTGCCATCAACACTTGAGCCCTCAGCCAGGGCAATGAACACGAACAGAATCGGCACACAGAGTCCGTCATTCAACCCACTCTCCGCATTAAGACTTTCACGAACACGAACGGGAACGGCAGGATTGGTAATGACCGCTTTTCCGAGGGCCGCATCCGTCGCCGCCAACATGGTGGCAAGAATTGCGGCTTCGAAGAAGGATAGTTGATCAAACAGCAGCAACGCCAGCACAAAGCCCAGACCAATGATTGCCGGTAAACCAATGAGCAGCATCCGTGCCGGCAGCCGTATATTTTGCCTGAGCGTTTTAAGATCTGCGTTTGCTGCGTCTACAAATAGAATAAACGCCAGCGTTACATCGGTGATGACCCGAAACTCTGTTCTGGTGGCACCGTACTCGAACCAGCCCAGCAGTATCGGTCCCGCGATGAAGCCCATAGCAGCGAAAATAAGCGGGCCGGAAACAGGAGCGCTTTCGACCCGTCCCACGATCTGACTGTAGAGAAACAGCAGTACCGCCAGCAACGCCAAATCTTCATACATACCAGCATTTCACCCGCATCAGGAACAGAGACCAGTTTTTCGAATTATGACTAGAGAACTATAAATCATAGACCCGACCTAAGGAAGAAGTATAAGTATACTGCCAGGTAAAAGCGCCCAGACCGACGTTAGATTTTCAGTAGCGTAGGTCTATAAAGTGGCCATGGACATCGAATTAAGACGAGTAGGACTAGCTTTGGATATTTTCATCAAGTCAAGTTTTGATCCCATAATGCATAGTCTACTTTAGGTTTTGCCACCATTGCTGGAAGGCTTCCTCGGTGAATGGAAGAACACTGCCAAGCTCACCGCTCCGGTCTTGCCAGACAGGCAATGCCGCTTCGGGAACTGAGATCAGTAGAGGTATACCTTCGACAATAGTTTGAAGTATCTCATCGATCAAACCTTTACCGTTTTGCTCTAATTCGCCAAATTTCTCCACCACCACCAGATCCAAACGATCATTAATAGCGTTACGAATGATACTGGTTGTCTCTGCAAGAGCTGAAACGTCCAGGCCGCACTCGTCATCGTTCTTTACTGGACGCGTAATAGGGATACGACGGTTAGTTAAAACATCAATGGCATTAAGCCCTGCTATCCCACCTTCTGAATTGAAGAGTGCTTCCTGAAGAACTCCTCCGACACGAGTATTCAGCGACTTTTGTTTCTCAACGAATTTCATAAGCGCCATCCTGTCGCCAGTATCTGGTTTATAAACGGCGGCAGCAAAGGGTGCTTTGGTATGATCGGTCGTCATAGGCCCAGATTATCACGAATTTTCAGTGACTGTAATGGGCCGTTCTACGATGCTCGTCGTAATTTTCTGGACATCGGCTTCTCGCCCTGAGGTATTCAGTCAAGATGTTTTGGCCGAAATATGAAGCTCAGCGGGTGCGATTGAGCGTCCCCTTTGGAGAAAACAGACGCTCAAACTCAATTAATCAGCGGCGATAAGCCCTCTCTGTCAGGATAGTTGTCGTTTGAACTCCGAGCTATAACGTTTATATCGCTTCGGTTTCGTCATCTGACACCTCCTAGCGCTCTACGCGCCTATTCCAGGTGTCCACCAATTCAGAACAAGACCTAAGTGCCCATAAGAGACTCTCTCAGCTAGAGGATGAAATTTTGATTTACAGCACCAATAACGCAGTTCCTACAATAATAAATCCGGCTCCGGTTACACGGCCAAACCAAATTCCACCAGAGCACAATTTCTCGATCAGAACAAATAAAGCTAGCCCCGCAATCCAGTAGAGATTCATCACGCCGCCCACGAATAACAGTGCCATTAAAAACCAGCAGCAGCCGAGGCAATATGTCCCATGATGGAGCCCCATCATCAAGGCGCCTCGATTCCCTGGGCGTCGATGGCGGGTTATAAACTCAACAGGCGATCGACAGTGGCGAAGACAGGCCTGTTTGATCGGGGAGAATTGCCAGACACCTGCCGCTAGTAGTAGACCTGCTGTCAGATAGGTGCTCCTACTGTGCATCATGGTTGACAACAATCCGTTACTCTCCAGCACTAACTGCCCGACCATCGCCACCAGGCTAAAAAGAAACCAGGCGAGTAAATATCCGATAGTGAAGAATGCTGCCGTCCCGTAGGGCGGACGGTCCGATGTTGAGCGCCTGTTAAGTGCGGCTGTAAGCAGTATCGTGGGAGCGGCGCTCGGTAGCATCATTGCTATCATCATTACCCACCACATGGCGAGCAAGACGAAAATATAGCTTATCCCCGAAATGGGCATGTTCACATTGTCTGCGTTCGCACCTGTCCATTGCAAACGGGACATCTCAAACACATTTGAGCCCATTCCCGCACCGGTCATGGTATAAATCCATGCAAGCACTGTAACCAAAACCAGAGCGCCCATCACAATTTGGCGGTCACGTCTGAGCAGTCGTTCCACAGAACTCAGATTATCAGTCATGGAACTGTCTCAGGTATGCACGATACCAGCCCCAGAGTGTCTGAGTTCGTTCCACTGACCGTAACTGTCCGTTAGATTCAGTTCCACCGCAGATTCGCTACCCGTTTTTGTGCTCGCACTACCCATCTCGGCCACTTCAAATTCGATCCCACCCGGAATTACGATCTGTGCCCGATGAACGCTATCTACTGTGTGATCCGGGCGGATAGGCTCACCTGTTGACTCGAGCACGCCGGGAATGGACGCACGTGCAGTAATCGCTTCCATATCGACTTCAAATTCTATCAGTTTGTATAGAGTTGGGTGGATGGTGTCTGACATAGCATTGAATACCCACCAGTGGGTTGCCGCTTCTTCGGTTTCTTTGCCATGAAGAATTGTTTCCAGTGCCGATCGCTGCTCTTCGTTAGCATTCTCATCAATTACCGCCTGCAGCTCTCCTTTGCCTTCTGAAATTAGCCCGGGCCATGCATAGAACATGGCTATTTTAAGACCGCTTAAATCGAGATCTTCGAAGTGCCCCTTGTCAATACGCAAAACTTCGAAGCCACGGCAGTTACCATCTGTTGGATCAGCCTCAAACTGACATGGGCAACCGTAGGCACAGTTACAATTTCCGAACTCTATTCCTTCTACATACCAATCTTTCATGATTATTCCCTCGTTAGGATGAATGGACTAAAAAGTGTGAGGCAGAATTAAAAAAAGCTTAATTGATAGATTACTGACATGCCAGGTCCAGTCAAGTAAAGGCCTTTACATCTAACATGCAAATTTAAAAGAATATGGAGTAGAAGGGATACACTAATTTTTAGGAACCAGCTTCCGCTTCTAGTGGCGGGTTCAACCGGTCGATGGGTCCAGGCCAACACCAATCTCCTAAGGCTCGTGCGAAATGTAGATATTCCCACACACAGGTACATTTTACTCAGGGTTCGTGCTCTAATTCTTTTTTTTACAATTTTTTGTGAGATGAAGACCGGTAAAAGAAAATCCACCCTTCGCAGCTGTTTCTTGTGGGTTGGAATATTATCACTTTTAGGGATCACTATATTTACAGCTCAGTTGCTTACGGATCGATTGGAGGAATCGGTGGTGCAGCTGGATGCGAATCCCCAGCCAGCGCCCAAACAGCTGGATCCAGGCCCGAAATTGAATCCGGTGAGTATCGAACCGGCTGCTCCATCCTACGATCCTGAACAGGCAAGCTCCTTATTGGCATCATCAGGCATCGTTAAAGACGAAGAGGAAGATCTTTGGAAAGGTACGGCGTCAGCATGGGGAAGCTTGTCTACGAAATACGGCGATGTTGTAGCCAAAGAGACAATAAAACTGATTTCGGAAAGTGCCAACCAGGCCTACTCCGAAATCAGTGACGTAAACGGGCACTTTAATTTTGAGAATATCGTACCCGCGTCGGATTATCGATTATCAGTTTCACCAAAAGGAATGTACAAACGTATTTCAATGGATTCTCTTGCAATTTTGAACCATCAAGCCGCACTAGCGATTGTATTGGAGCCGCTTGAGTTAGGGACCCTCAAAGGGAAAATCGTCAATACCGAAAATATCGTTGTGCCAGGCTACAAAATGAAAATACAAAGTCCATTAAAAACCAGATGGGTACAAAATTTCGTGTCCGATATCATTGGTGAATTCCATATTGAAAGTGTCCCGATTGGCCCGATAGAGTTTAGCAAAACATTTGGCCAGGCCCTTGCGATAACCGGGCACGAGTTTTCAGGGGACTCGCAAACTACAATCGAACTGGTGGTGGATGATGGTTTCAACGAGTTGAGAGGTGTGGTGTACGACGAATTCTATAACGCGGTTCCGGGAGCAACGGTGATTTTGAGTTGGAATCACGATTACCATGGAGTGGGTAGTATTGTTAATCGCAGGAGTACGACTCGCCCTACCGGGGAGTTTCTATTTCAGAACCTCGGTAAAGGCGAACATGAGTTACTGGTAGCCACCTCTGATGGCTTAGTGGGCTATCAAGTGATTGACATTGGAAATGACAATTCTGAAAGGATTGTGGTTGTACAAAGGAAATTGTTAAACCCGGATTAGGCACGGCGGGTAACCTCGAAGACAGTATATGCTTTTGTACGTCGTCAAACCAGGTTGGACAGATAACCTCCAAATAATAGAGAAACTTCTAAAACGAACTTGCTGAAACTCACCGCCTAGCTTCAGGTTAGGTAATTTGTGCCCGTAGATTATAATTCCTGGGTGAAATTCTTGAGCGCCCTTCTTACGAACGACCGTTTATGTTACTAGTGTGTGGTTATCCGGCCGCTGATGTCATGGTTCCAAATATAAAGCGTCGTACACTTCAAGAGATTGCCACTTTTATTTAGAAACTAATGCGAGGAACTGTCCAGGGTACCTGGCCGCCCTTGAGTGATGAAATCTGAAGGCCAGCTTTCCCGATAGCTGCCGTTCAAAATTCCTGGATTAACTTCAGCTTCCGGCACACTCCAGACATTCGCCACTGGTGATATACTTGCCTACCGACTCCTGATTCCTAATTGATAGGTGGCCGGAAACAGTTCAAAGACGGATTCCATGACAGGCACTGATAAAAAGATTCCTCAAAAATCGGGCAAGGCTGCAGTTGACGCGTTTATAGAGAAAGTCAGTTCAACCCCAGTTATCAAGTCTGCTGGAGAGAGCGGGCGTTTGATATTTGCGATGGACGCGACTGCCAGTCGAGAGCCCGCCTGGGACCGGGCCTGTCATATTCAGGGTGAGATGTTCAAGGAAACAGCTGCTCTCGGCGGTTTGGATATTCAGCTTTGCTACTACCGTGGATTTGGAGAATTTCAAGCCAGTCAGTGGCTGTCTTCTTCGGATGAGTTGCTAAAACGCATGGCAAGAGTGTCTTGCCAGGGTGGTCATACGCAGATTGAAAAAGTACTGAATCAAGCGATTAAGCAGACAAAACAAAAGAAAGTTCAGGCACTCGTGTTTGTCGGTGACTGCATGGAAGAAGACGTAGACCAGTTGTGCCAGGTAGCGGGTGAGTTGGGAATGCTCGGTGTGCCCGCTTTTCTGTTTCATGAAGGAGCAGAGCCTGTGGCACAACGAGCATTTAAGCAGATCGCGCGGTTAACTCGTGGTGCATATTGTTCCTTCAACGCCACAAGCGCCGGACAATTGCGCGACCTATTGAGAGCCGTTGCCGTCTATGCGGCTGGCGGTCAGTCTGCATTGCAAGACTTCAGTAAAGATCGAAGCGAGGTTGTGCGGAAACTAACGCGCCAGTTGTACAAGGACTGACCCATGATACGGGTGTTACTTTTACTTTGCGTTGCGGTTGTATTGATCATATTTATTCGTTGGTTATTTCGCCAACCCCGTAATGTTTACTGGCAATGGATAGCGATCCTGCTAGCGATAGGACTGTTACTGATGGTTGCCACTGGGCGGGCGCACTGGTTGACAGCGATATTTGCAGCATTTCTACCGTTTATACGAACCATTCTTACTTTGCTCAGCAGTGTTCCACTCCTCAAACGTGTGCTGGCTGGTAAGGGCGCTGCACAGTCAGCGGCAGAACCGAGTGGCGGACAAACATCTTCCGTGCAAAGTAGATATATACGCATGACCCTGGCACACGATTCAGGTGACATCAATGGAGAGGTTTTAGAAGGACAGTTCAAGGGCCGGGCCCTCAAGCAACTGAATCTTGAAGAGTTGCTGCAACTGTTGCGCGAATGTCAGGATGATGAAGAGTCCGTTGCCTTGCTACAGGCATTTCTCGACCGGGTGTATGAGGACAATTGGCGACAACAGGCCGGTGCACATGGGCAACATCCGCCATCCAACGGATCGGACGAGGTGTCACGCGAAGAGGCGCTGCAAATATTAGGAATATCCTCAGACGCCAGCGAAGAGGAGATTATCGAAGCACATCGGCGGCTGATGCAAAAACTACATCCGGACCGTGGCGGATCTGCTTATCTCGCGGCGAAGATTAATCTGGCAAAAGAGACGTTGTTGGCCAAATGATCACCACGCAGTTCTGGCTGAACTGCGTTATTGATACCAATCGATAATTCGCTTAGGGCACCAAGCCGAGGTAGCCAGGCTGAAACTGAAGGTCAGCTTTCCCCTTAGCGGTCGTTCAAAATCCCTGGAATAACTTCGACTTACGGCACTTAGCCGAAGTAGGCAGACTGAATCTGAAGGTCGGCTTTCCCGTTTGCCGACGTTCAAAATTCCCGGATTAACTTCTCCTTACGGCTGCGGACGCTCAAAAACTTACGATGAGAGGCATTAATCGACCCAAATCCGACGCCCAACCAGTGGTGATTCCCCGCGATAAACTGGTACTAAAAAACCGGGGAAGTAAGTCTGTATTCAGTAAATAGGTATACTATCCCCTGAATACGCGAGTCCATCTCGAGCGGCATGACGCACAACGACGAGGCCTATGTAGCCTATGAAAACCCGCCCCTATTGCGTGAAAGAGCTGGTAATCCAGATCGTTGGCCATCGCCTTGATGCCCAATCGCTTTGTTGCCAGGTTTCCACGGGATGCGATGGCTTTGACAGGAAGGGGAAAATTACATGAATCAAGATAATGTCAATAAATCGGTTTTGGCGCTAATGGTCATTGCCATATCGGCGCTGTTCCTGTCGATGATTCATCCATTTTTGATGGCCATCTTTCTTGCCGGACTGTTTAGCGCAATGTCGCGCCCGGTATACCGGCGTCTGAATATCATGTTCAAAGGGCACCGGCATCTGGTTTCGGTGACCACACTATTGTTGATGATCGTGGTCGTGTTAATTCCACTGATGCTGTTGATCGGACTCATCGTAGGGCAGGCGATCGATGTTGGCCACACGGTAACGCCATGGATCAAGCAGAATCTAGATCAGTCCGACAAGCTAACGGCTTTTCTGCAGCAGCTGCCGTTTTACGACTACATCGAGCCATACCGCGGAATCGTCCTGGAGAAGGCGGGGCAACTCGTTGGTACCGTAAGCAATTGGATCGTGGGCGGTCTTTCCCAGGCAACGCTGGGCACGGCCAACTTCCTGTTCATGACCTTCGTCTTTTTATACACCTTGTACTTTTTCCAGATGGACGGCGTCAAGCTGATCAAAAAGATTCTTTATTACCTGCCATTGAACAGCGATGATGAAAGCCTGATGCTGAACAAGTTCACTTCAGTCACGCGCGCAACGTTGAAGGGAACAATGATGATCGGCATATTACAGGGCAGCCTCGCAGGGGGTGCATTCGCCGTTGCCGGCATCGACAACGCCGTGTTTTGGGGTACGGTCATGGCCGTGCTGTCGGTCATACCGAGCGTCGGTTCTGCACTGGTGTGGATTCCCGCCTCGATTATCCTGATCATGCAGGGCAGTGTCGCCAGTGGAGTAGGATTGATGGTTTTCTGCGGTTTGATAGTCGGCAGCCTGGATAATTTTCTGCGCCCGATACTGGTGGGCAAGGACACCAAGATGCATGAGCTGATGATCTTCTTCGGCACGCTTGGCGGCATTTTGATGTTTGGCATCGCTGGTATCTTCATCGGCCCCCTGATCGCTTCATTGTTCATCACGATCTGGGAGTTATATGGAATCGCTTTCAACGATTACCTGCCGGAAGTGTATTACAAGGAGCAGCCGGTTGAGTCAATGGATTCAGGAGACGAGAAAGAATCAGGTCATTAATTGCTAAAAAAGGGCGATTGATCGTGAACGCCCCGGAAATTAAACAAGCTAAATAGTCGCAATCAAATCACGCAGCGTGAGAACCGCTTGCCACGATGAGCGATAGCTATTGGTCGAAGATCGCCTCTCATTTTTCATTTCGGGTTTCTGCTCTGGGCACTAAGTCGAGGTAACCAGGTTAAATTGTAAGGTCAGCTTTCTCGTTAGCTGCTGTTCTAAATTCCTGGATTAACTTCGCCTAATGGCAGCACACAGCCGATGTTGAATGAGAGAGTTTACAAGGATAAAATTCAGTATACGTCACAGAAAAAGGGTCTAGGTGCAATGAGTGGTAAATTGAGAAATTTCGATCTGACTGTTGAAGAAATCAAGATTGTAAGAATGATTAAGGAACTGATTAAAAATCTTGAGAAGTTGAGTTTTGATGATCCACACTCATCCAGAGCTGAATTTTTTAGAAAAGAAATTGATACGCTAGAGGAAAAGCTGGAAGAGATTAGGGAAAATACCTTGATCAGATAAAAGTATATTTAATTATGCAGTCGCATTGTCTAAAGTAGACATTCAAATTCCCTGAATTAACTTCGGCTTCCGGCAGAGGCCGTGTAAAAACTCCAACGGCTGTCGTGGACAAAAAGTTTTCTCCCACAACCACTGAATTGTCGGACAGATACTGACGTGAGTTACCCACCTCCG
>Ga0255047_10000025_pt1 | contig 97781 bp, 103 predicted proteins | sample JV7_2_1_MG_FD_183640 | JGI IMG/M metagenome (GOLD analysis project Ga0255047, IMG submission 183640) | Seawater microbial communities from Jervis Inlet, British Columbia, Canada - JV7_2_1 | ecosystem: Environmental > Aquatic > Marine > Inlet | place: Canada: British Columbia | collected...
GAAAGATACCATACTCAACACCGACTTACTTTTGAGACTGTTGATATAACCGGCTTCTCTAGCACTCGATAACATTCACCGCCAGTCCACCGCGCGCAGTTTCCTTATACTTGGTCTTCATATCGGCACCGGTTTCACGCATGGTTTTGATCACCTTGTCGAGCGAAACGAAATGCTGGCCGTCGCCGCGCAGAGCAATGCGAGACGCATTGATCGCTTTAATCGAAGCCATCGCGTTGCGTTCGATACAAGGCACCTGCACCAGTCCGCCGATCGGGTCACAGGTCAGTCCGAGGTTGTGTTCCATTCCTATCTCGGCGGCATTTTCGACCTGTTCGGATGTGCCGCCGAGTACTTCGGTGAGTGCACCAGCAGCCATCGAGCAGGCACTGCCGACTTCGCCCTGGCAGCCGACTTCTGAACCGGAAATCGAGGCGTTCTCCTTGTACAAAATACCGATCGCACCGGCGGTGAGTAAAAAACGGACGATGCCGTCCTCATCTGCATTAGGGTAAAAGTAGTGGTAATAGTGCATCACCGCAGGAATGATGCCGGCCGCGCCATTGGTCGGCGCGGTAACGACACGGCCGCCGGCAGCGTTCTCTTCATTGACCGCGAGCGCGTAGAGATTCACCCAGTCCAGCGTGGTCAGGGGGTCCTTGTAGCTAATGTTTGGATGTGCACTCAATTTACGGAAAAGATCAGCCGCGCGTCGTTTTACTTTCAATCCGCCCGGCAATATACCTTCATTACGGCAACCATTGTTGACGCAGGTTTTCATCACTTTCCATATATTCAACAGGCCGGCACGGATCTCATCTTCACTGCGCCACAGTTTTTCATTTTCCATCATCACATCGCTGATACGCATATCGTGATTAGCACAATGGATTAACAGGTCGACCGCGGTTAAAAAAGGATAGGGCAGCACCGTGTCGTCCAGCTTAATGCGATCGCTGCCGGTTGCAGTTTCATCGACGATGAATCCGCCGCCGACCGAATAAAAGGTCGCCCTGGATAATTCATTGCCCTGTTGGTCGAAAGCACAGAATGTCATACCATTGGAATGAAACGGCAGTTTCTTTTTGCGATGCATAATGAAATCATTCTTCTCGATAAAGCCAACAGAATGTTGGCCCAGCAGGTTAATTTTCTGCTGCTGTCTGATTTCAGCCAGGCGGGCATCGACCTGCGTGGTATCGACCGACTCGGGTAATTCACCCTCAAGCCCCAGCATCACTGCCTTGTCGCTGCCGTGTCCTTTACCGGTCGCGCCGAGAGAACCGAACAGCTCAGTATTGACGCGGTGAACCCGGCTTAATGACCCCTCTTTGTGTAGCGCTATGACAAACCGGTGAGCCGCGCGCATCGGCCCGACCGTGTGCGAACTTGACGGTCCGATGCCGATGGAAAATAAATCAAAAACGCTAATTGCCATAGGACGATATTAATCCTGAAAAACAGATCCGGATAGCCCCAGATTAGGCCATACGATGATCGGTTTTTGTCTGCCAGGCGTCCCGGGCTTATCTGTTCGCGTAATCAGTCCTCGTCCTGGTAGGCTGATAACGGTGGACAGGCGCAAATCAGATTCATGTCCCCGAATACATTATCGACGCGACCCACCGGTGCCCAGTATTTATCCTCCCGCAACGAGGGTAGAGGGTAGGCTGCCTGCTCGCGGCTATAGGCATGATTCCACTCATCGGCACTGACCATGTCGATGGTATGCGGTGCGTTTTTAAGCGGATTATCTTCGCCATCCATTTCACCGTCTTCTATCGCCTTAATTTCCTTTCCTATTGATATCATCGCATCGCAAAAACGGTCGATTTCTTCCTTTGATTCGCTCTCGGTCGGTTCGATCATCAAGGTGCCCGCTACCGGAAATGACATGGTCGGCGCATGGAAACCATAGTCGATTAAGCGTTTGGCGATATCATCGACACTAATACCGGTTGTTTGCTTGACGATGCGCGTATCGATAATACATTCGTGGGCTACCAGGCCATTGTGACCGGTATAAAGAATCGGGAAATGTTTATCCAGGCGACTGGCAATATAGTTAGCATTGAGAATAGCGATGGCGGAGGCCTTGGGCAATCCCTGCTGCCCCAACAGCGTAATATAGGCCCAGCTAATCGGTAAAATACTGGCGCTACCAAAGGGGGTCGCCGAAACCGGTCCGGTCGAGTTTTGCAGGTTTTCGATGTTGGTCGAAGGTAGAAATGGTTTCAAGTGTTCGCGAACACCTATTGGGCCCACCCCGGGGCCACCACCACCGTGCGGAATACTGAAGGTTTTGTGCAGGTTTAAATGCGATACGTCTCCGCCAAATTTACCTGGGGCGCAAAGGCCAACCATCGCGTTCATATTTGCGCCGTCGATATAGACCTGCCCACCGTGTGAATGGATCAGTTCGCAGACGTCGGTAACGTCGTCTTCGAATACACCGTGGGTTGATGGATAGGTAATCATGATGGCTGCGAGTTCGTTGCTATACTTCTCGGCCTTGGCTTTCAGTTCGTCCATATCGATGTTGCCCGATTTGGCAGTGCCGACGACGACTACCTTCATGCCGGCCATCTGTGCCGATGCCGGGTTGGTACCATGTGCAGAAGCGGGAATCAGGCAAATATTACGGTGCCCTTCATTACGACTTTGATGGTAACCCTTGATCGCCAGCAGGCCGGCATACTCACCCTGCGCACCCGAGTTGGGTTGCAGCGAGACGGCGTCGTAACCGGTGCAGGCGCAAAGCATTTGCTCGAGCTCGATGAATAACTGCTGATAACCCTGCGCCTGGTCGAGCGGCACAAACGGATGGACGCGACCGTATCCGGGCCAGGTAACCGGCACTAGCTGGGTGGCAGCGTTCAGTTTCATGGTACAGGAACCCAGCGGAATCATGCTGCGATCGAGCGCCAGGTCCTTGTCAGCGAGTTTGCGCATATAACGCATCAGGTCGGTTTCCGAGTGGTGTTTATTGAAAACCGGGTGGGTCAGGTACTCACTGGTTCGTACCAATGCTTTGGGCAGGGAAATTTTGACCCTGCTATCGATCTCATCGAGTGACACATCGCCGCCGTGGTCATGAGTAAAAATATTGAACAGTTTTTCAATATCACCCGGAGTCGCCTTTTCGTCGAGCGAGATGCCAATGGTGTTCATGTCTACGTAGCGCAGGTTAATTTTTTCCGAGCGCGCTGCGGCCATCACAAATTCGGTAGCATTACCGGTAGTTACGGTAATGGTGTCAAAAAAATGTTCAGTCGGTACGGTATGGCCTAAATCCCGCAAGCCGATAGCGAGAATTGTCGTCATACGATGAATACGCTGGGCGATACGACGAATTTCATCGGGTCCGTGATAGACCGCGTACATGCTCGCCATAATCGCGAGCAGGGCCTGGGCGGTACAGATATTACTGGTCGCTTTTTCGCGGCGAATGTGTTGCTCGCGGGTTTGCAGGGCGAGGCGTAATGCGGGCCTGCCGCGGCTGTCGACCGAAACGCCAATTAATCGTCCCGGCATCGAGCGCTTGAACGCCTCGCGTGTGGCCATGTAGGCAGCATGAGGACCGCCATAACCCAATGGCACACCAAAGCGTTGCGAAGTACCGACTACAACGTCAGCGTCGAATTCTCCCGGTGGTTTTAGCAGGGTGAGGCTGAGTAAATCCGCCGCGACCGCTACCAGGGCCTTGCGTTCGTGTACCTGTTGTACCAGTTCGTGGTAATCCTGAATTTCACCAGTGGAGCAGGGGTACTGCAACAACACACCGAACAAGTCCAGTTCGTCGAGATCGTTGAGCGGGTCACCGACGACTATTTCAATGCCAAAATGCAGCGCCCGATTGGCAACCACGGCGATAGTTTGCGGATGGCAGGAGTCGGCAACAAAGAATATGTTGCCCTTGCTTTTAGACATGCGCTGGCACAGAGTCATGGCCTCGGCAGCCGAGGTCGCCTCGTCCAGCATCGATGCGTTAGCGATTTCCATGCCGGTTAAATCGCTGATCATGGTTTGAAAATTTAACAGTGCTTCGAGTCGACCTTGAGAAATCTCTGCCTGGTAGGGCGTGTAGGCGGTATACCAGGCCGGGTTTCGCAGCAGGTTACGTTCGATCACGGTCGGTGTCTGGGTATTATAGTAGCCCATGCCAATGAACGACTTATACAGCTGATTTCGGGTTGATACCTGGTACAGTTTGTCGAGGACCTGGCGCTCAGATCTGCTGGCCTTTACCGCCAGCGTTTTTTTGCGTCGTATTGACGCAGGCACTACCTTGTCGACCAGCTCTTCCAGGCTTTTCATACCAAGCTCGGTGAGCATGGCCTGTTCGTCGACCGGGCCGGGACCAATGTGTCGACGGATGAAGTCATTGTATACATCCAGGTCTTTCAGCTTCAGGTCAAAATTTGTCATGTGGTCAATCTCCGGCGTGGTATTGGCATAGAGGCGTTATATTAAATTATTTTTTATATTTCATCCCTTAATTGTTTTGAAAAACTCAATTAATTCAGAAATATGCGAACAATTGCAAATCCCCGTAATGAGTTACAAGGAGTTTTTAAATATTTATGTCTACCGGGGAGCTACGATCTAGCGAGGAATGGAGAGAAACATTTATTATAATTATCGATACTGCCTGATGATCAGCGAATCCCCGCGCTGTACCAGTTCCATATTCTTTAGCACGTTCATGCCCAGCAGTATTTGGTCGTCAGGTAGTCCGGGGTTCAGGTGTGCCTTAATATCGGTTAATAAAATTTCCCCCAATTTCAGTTCGCCTAACCTGGTCGAATAGACACTAGCGACTCCATTGGCAGTGGAAACACTGAAAGAGCGACCAGCCTTAAGCTGTAAATATGTTTGCAGGTTTGCCGGTATACTGATTTCAGTTGCCCCGGTATCCACCAGAAAGGTAACCGGCTTTCCATTGATTTCACCATCAAAAACATAGTGTCCGTAGCGGTTTCGTTCCAGCACAATTTCCTTGAACTGACTGGATTTAGAAGTTGCAACCGACTGGTTGGGATTGGATTGATGGTCAACAACTTTTGAGAAAATCAGCGCCAGTAGCAGAAAACCCAAAATCCAGCCGCTGACTGTGAACATCATGCCGAGTTTTTTAGTAGAATGCTGCATACAGGCTTAAGTATAGGCTGTTCTTACAATTTCAATTTTTGGGTCGGGATTCTATGTCGGGTAACAGTTTTGGTAAATTATTTGTTGTCACCTCGTTTGGCGAAAGTCACGGTGCTGCGATCGGCTGTATTGTCGACGGTTGCCCCCCGGGGCTGGAACTAAGCGTAGCCGATTTACAGGATGACCTGGATCGTCGCAAACCCGGAACCTCGCGTCATACAACGCAACGGCGCGAAGACGATGCGGTGCAAATACTGTCGGGCACTTTCGAGGGAAAAACCACTGGTACGCCCATTGCGCTATTAATCTTTAACCAGGATCAACGCTCGAAAGACTATAGCAATATCAAGAACCAGTTTCGACCCGGCCACGCGGATTACACCTATACGCAGAAGTATGGGTTTCGTGACTACCGGGGTGGCGGTCGTTCGTCGGCCAGAGAAACAGCAATGCGCGTCGCAGCCGGCGGCATCGCAAAGAAATATCTGGCCGAGCGCTGCGGTATTCAAATTCGTGGTTATCTCTCGCAGCTTGGGCCGCTTAAACCGAAAAAATTAGACTGGGAAGAAGTCAACAATAATCCATTTTTCTGTCCCGATGCCAATATGGTGCCTTCGATGGAAAAATACATGGATGCGCTACGCAAGGAAGGCGAGTCCATCGGCGCGAAAATTTCTGTGGTTGCGACCGGCGTACCGCCGGGTCTCGGCGAACCTATATTTGGTCGTATCGACGCCGATATAGCCCACGCGATGATGAGCATCAATGCGGTGAAGGGTGTCGAAATCGGTGCAGGATTCGATAGCATCGAGCAAAAAGGCACCGTCCACCGCGATGAAATTACCCCCGAGGGATTCCTGTCGAATAACGCCGGCGGCACACTCGGCGGTATTACCTCGGGTCAGGATTTACGGGTCAATATTGCCCTGAAACCGACATCGAGTATCCATTTGCCCGGCAAAACGATCGATCTGGATGGTGCGCCAGTGGAAATCAGAACCAAAGGTCGTCACGATCCCTGCGTCGGAATTCGCGCCACACCGATTGCCGAGGCGATGCTGGCGCTGGTATTAATGGATCATTATTTACGTGATCGGGCGCAAAACGGAGATGTCGAGCGCAGGACTCCTGTTGTCCCCGCAAGTGTATAACTGGTTTGAAAAAGAGGCTTGTTAAATGATTTTTCGCGCCGGAGGTCGGAAATTAGCGCTATTTTCCTGGCGGGTGTATCAGTAGCACGGGAATACCTACTTTTTGCGCCAGGGTATCGGCAATGTTTCTGAAAAAGAAGCGAGTGACGCCTACCTGGGCACGGGTGGACATGGCTAACAAGTCGATATTGTCTTTGTTGATTACACCCATTATTGTTTCAATGGGATCCTTGCCGAAACCCACCACAGTAGAGACATTATAGCCCGCTGCTTTGAGACGGTTGGTGACCGGCATCAGTTCGGCCTCGACGTGGGCTTCTATGTTGTCCTCCTGCTGGGTGGCATAAATCGGGTGGAGTGTCGGTTTAACCGACTCATCGCCTGGCATAGGTACATAACCGGCCCCCAGATCGGGTTCGCCAAAGCCAGCGCCGGTGGGTGGATTGGTTACAAAAAACAGAATCAGGTCATTGTCGCCAGCAGAAATAAGCTTTTCCACATAAGGTAATATTTTCTGGCTAAGCTCCGACTGGTTCAGCAGAATTAAAACTTTATTATTAGACATGGCTAAATCTCTCTGGGATTGATTATTGATAGTTTGAACGCTATGTTACTTGCATAAAAACCCCAGTCAAACAATTGTCTTAAAGCCTACCCTGTCGATAATAAGCGATTTACCAATATTGGTTGCAAACTGGCTGAATTATAAGGAGTAGGTGGGCATGTGAATTACGCTCAGGACAGTTCAAGACAGTCCATAAAGGGTTTCTACGATAGGACAGTTTGATACGTTTCCGAGCGAACATTGCGCCGCTAGGTCCTTGAGCGCATGCTCTAATTTACGCAGATCGGCAATTTTACTCTTCACGTCTGTCAGGTGTTCGACAGTCAAGGCGTGGACTTCGCTACAGGTCATTTCTCCGCTGTCGACCAGCGCCAGAAGCGTGAGGACTTCCTTGAGGCTAAATCCCAGATCACGGCTGCGTTTTATAAAGGCCAGGCGATTGAGTTGTGGCACATTATAAAGCCTATGGCCACCATCGCTTCGCTTCGGCCTGGGCATCACCCCAATCCGCTCATAGTAGCGAATGGTTTCTACATGGACTCCTGTTCGTCGAGACATTTCTCCAATCAGAAGGTCTTGCACTGAAGTTATCTGGGTCATCGCATATTTCCCTTGCAGCTGTAGTGACTACAGGTTTTATTATATATCACTGTAACCAATTTTATAGAGAATTTAGTCCTGATCAATTTTGAAAGCGAGGGAGTAGAATAATATGAATCAAAATAATTTACTCAGAATCGGGGTGGCTGGTACTGTGGTAGCGGCACTATGTTGCTTTACCCCGATACTGGTAATTCTGCTGGGGACCATCGGGCTTGCCTCGCTGGTAGGGTATCTCGACTATGTGCTGTTTCCGGCGCTGGCTTTCTTTCTCGCACTGACTATATACGCCCTCTGGCGACGCCAGCCAGCTGAAGATAATAACGATGCCAAACATTAATGGAGTTTTTGACCTGGCAGTAATTGGTGCCGGATCGGCCGGTTTTTCGGCAGCAATTACCGCGGCAGAGCAGGGTGCACAGGTGATTTTGATTGGCCACAGTACTATCGGTGGGACCTGTGTGAATGTCGGTTGTGTGCCTTCGAAGACAATGATCCGTGCCGCAGAAACACTGCATCAGGCTAGGACAGCGAGCCGTTTCCATGGAATCCGGGCCAGTGGCTCGGTGACCGACTGGTCTGCGGTGATGGCAGATAAATCGCAACTGGTTTCAGAACTTCGCAAGGCAAAGTACACTGATATTCTTGCGTCATATGAGTCTATTAAATATCGAGAGGGCAAAGCCCGCCTCACCGATGGTGGTATATCGATCGATGGAGATTTCGTCAAGGTGAGCAAAGTTATCATAGCTACCGGTAGCTCGGCTTCGCCGCCGCCAATCGAGGGCATCGACGATGTGCCCTGTCTTACCAGCACTACTGCTCTCGAACTCGATCATCTACCGGCCTCATTGATTATCATCGGGGGTGGGGTGATCGCCTGTGAGCTGGGCCAGATGTTTGCTCGCATGGGGACGGCCGTGACTATCCTTTGCCGTTCCCGCCTGCTGCCGTCGGGTGAACCCGAAATCAGCGAAGCACTGAAGCAGTCTTTGCAGGCCGAAGGGCTAAACCTGCTGTACGGTGTCAGTTATCAATCGATTACAAAGAATGGAGACGTATGCCTTGCTTTTCGCCATGGAGGCAGCCATCACAAGCTCATCGCCGAACATGTGCTGATGGCAACAGGACGTCGCGCTAACTCCGACGACCTGGGCCTCGAAGAAATGGGGGTGGAATTGTTAGCCAATGACGGTATCAAGGTTAATGACCGGATGCGCACCACGCGCAACGGCGTCTATGCAGCAGGTGACGTTACCGGAAGGGATATGTTTGTTTACATGGCTGCTAATGGTGCAAAAATCGCGGCGGAAAATGCGTTAAATGGAGATAGCCGACAGTATGATAATTCCGTCATGCCCGAGGTAGTATTTACCGATCCGCAGGTTGCCCACGTAGGATTAACTGAAGCTGCTGCGCGTGAGGCTGGATTTGATGTCAAAACATCGATCCTTGGTATGGAGAATGTGCCGAGAGCGCTTGCCGCGCGCGATACCCGTGGGCTAATAAAGCTGGTCGCAGACGCTAATACCCGGAAACTAATCGGCGCCCACATTCTGGCACCCGAAGGTGCTGACAGTATTCAAACTGCCGCCATAGCGATTAAAGCCGGAATGACAATCGACGAACTGGGGGGGATGATTTTCCCCTACCTGACCACGGTTGAGGGATTGAAACTTGCGGCCCAGACATTTGATAGAGATGTGTCAAAACTGTCTTGTTGCGCTGGCTAGGCTCTGTTTTACTGATCAAGGCCCTGCAAAATTTCCCGATAGATCAATCGAGCAAAGCGTGTTTTACGTGCCTCGCTGTTTACACTATTGTAGCTTCGCCAGAGCTGGCGTAAATTTTGCCGGTTTGCGTTATCTTGTTCCAGTAATAACTCTTCGATTGCGTCGATGCCACGATCAATAATTTGATCGCGCCAGTGCTCGGCGCGGTGGTGGCGTTGTATCTGACTATGGCTGGACTGCTCGAATTGTTCCAGTGCCGCGAAAATGGTGTCGGTATCCCGTGCGCGTAGTAGCTTGCCGATAAACTGATAGTGTCGTTTCAGGGCGCTTCGCTTGTTCTGGATTTTATGCGCCAGCGCGATAGCTTCCCTGACCGGCTGGTCGAGTGGAATGCGTTCCAGTTGCTCACTGGACAGGGTTGCCAGGCGTTTACCCAGTTTTTGTATCTCGTGACTTTCATGCTTGAGCCGGGATTTGCTGACATACTTGATATCATCAGAGCTGCCATTGTTTATTTCGTTTTCCATAAGGGGATAAGCTAGAATGGGTCCATGAACGATAAAAACAAAAGCATGTTAGCATTTCCTGATGCCGAATCATTTAAAAACATCGTCGCTGAAACCCTGAAGATGGCCACGGACAGGGGTGCTTCCCAGGCCGAGGCCGGCTTATCGGTATCGCAGGGACTATCGGTGGCGGCACGCATGCGATCTGTCGAAACTATTGAGCACCAGCAGGACAATGGCCTCGGCATCAGTGTTTATTTCGGTCAGCATAAAGGCAGTGCGAGTACTTCCAATCTGGACCCCGGGGCAATCCGCACGACAGTAGAGGCCGCCTGTAATATTGCCAGGTATACCTCCGAGGATCCCTGTACCGGCCTTGCCGATGCGGATTTAATGGCGCATCAGTTTGCCGATCTGGATTTGTATCATCCCTGGGAAATTTCTCCAGAAGCAGTGATCGAGATGGCCCTAGAATGTGAAAATGCAGCGCTCGAGTTTGATAAAAAGATAATTAATTCAGAGGGCGCCTCGGTTGATTCAAACGCCGGTGTATCGGTTTACGGTAATACCCACGGTTTTTTGCAGGCCGATCATACGACACGGCACAGCATCAGTTGCTCGGTGGTGGGTGAGTCCACAGCGGGTATGCAACGCGATTACTGGTATGAAATCAGCCGTAATCCCGATCACCTGGCCAGCGCCAGAGCAGTCGGATTAAAGGCTGCCGAACGTACACTGAAACGACTCGATGCACAAAGGCTGCAGACCCGGCAGGCGCCAATACTATTTGTTTCGGAAATTGCACGTGGCCTTATCGGCCATTTCACTGCTGCAATTAGCGGTCCGGCTCAGTACCGCAAAGCCAGCTTTTTGCTCGATGCGATTGATACCAGGGTATTCCCTGAATTTTTACAGCTGGTCGAGTATCCTTTCGAATTGCAGGGCCTGGGTTCGGCAAATTTTGATTCGGAAGGCGTCGTGGTCAAGCAGACCGACCTGGTTAGCGATGGTGTGATACAGGATTATCTGCTGGATAGCTACGCGGCGCGAAAGCTTGGGCTGCAATCAACCGGGCACGCTAGCGGTGTACACAATTTAACCCTGCAAGATACTGGAAAGACTTTTGATGAATGCGTCAAAACCATGCATCAGGGCCTGCTGGTTACCGAATTAATGGGTCATGGTGTGAATACGGTAACCGGAGATTACTCGCGTGGAGCCGCTGGTTTCTGGGTCGAAAATGGGGAGATTCAGTTTCCGGTAGAGGAAATCACCATCGCCGCCAACCTGAAGGATATGTTTCAGGGAATTGTCGAAATTGGCAGCGATCTCGATATGCGCGGAAATATCCGTACCGGTTCGATTCTGCTCGAAAGTATGACCATAGCCGGGACGGCTTAGCGCCGTAGCAATAGTCTATTCCTGGTGTTAGCGCCACTCGACTGATTCTAACAACATGATCGTGGTTTTTTTCCCGGGTTTGGTTCTTTCAATTTTAATCGGCAGTAACGGTTTATCCGGGTCGTAGTAAAATTTCAATTTCGAACCGGTACCTTCACTGGTTTGCTCGAAGACTAAAACCTCGATTGGCTTGTTGTTGATTTCTAGAGTCGATTTTCCGGTTCGTTTAAGCTGGGATTTTGTCAATTTTCCCCTACGATAAAAGTAAAATTCCGATTGCTGAAGATTTTGTTGCAGCATCTGTGTTGAGAGTAGATGAATACTGTGCGAATCGTAGACATCGCCTGGCACAGTTTCGACATAGCGTTTATTTTTGTACTGAATGTCAATTTGCTGATTATTCCAGTCAAATCGGGCGTTTTCGAATCGATCACCTTCGCCATCGTCAGTGAGTAATATGTTGTGAATTCTGTATCGATTGTCGAGTCGTAACAAGGTGGTTTCGGCGTACAGGATTTTATTACTTAACAGGGAATAAATGCCCCTGGCTTTGCTGGTTTGTCGCCAACGCCAGTAACGACCCGACTGTTCCAGGGATAGCTCCGACCGGGCGACGTTGAGGCTACCGCGGTATAGCGTATAACTTGCCTGATAGGGTGCTAGTATAATTTCCCTTGCGAGCCCAGGCGCTGCCAGGAATATCGTCAGGAGTAAAATAATCGATCTATTCATGGACCAGGTTAATCTGTTGACCTTTTGATTCGCAATGAACCGGTGGGGGCTTCCCTGTTACTGACCAAATTCGATCGGTTCCCGTAAAAGTTGTTGTTCAAACTCGATTCCATGTTTGCCAATTTGCAGTTTTTTTTCGCTCAACCATTGTAAAACCACTGGATACATGCGGAGTTCCAGTTGTTGGCCTTTTTGCCGGAGATCAGCCACTGAATTGCCTTGCTCTATGTCGTAGCGACCCAGCATCAGAACCGGTCCTCCGTCCAGCTCAGACGTGACCAGGTGGATACTGACCCCGTGCTCGGTTTCGCGGTTTTCGATCGCACGTTGATGGGTGTTCAGGCCCTTATAATCCGGCAATAGAGACGGGTGTATGTTGAGTATTTTATTTCTGTAGGCATTAATGAAGGCTGAACCGATAATACGCATAAAACCAGCCAGAACGATATAGTCTGGATCATACTCCTCAACACACCGCTGCAACGCCTGATCGAAGGAGTCGCGGGAGTCGTATAGTCGATGATCGATTACGCGGGTTTCAATCGCGTGATTCCTTGCGCGGGTGAGACCATAGGCGTCGGCATTATTGGATATGACAGCGCTCAATCTGGCATTGATCTGCCCAGATTCTATAGTGTCGATAATCGACTGTAGATTACTGCCGTTGCCCGAAATCAGGACAACAAAAGACATACCGGTCATGACTTGATCAGGGATTCCCTAGAGTAACGGATGGGTTGTTATTTTTTTTGACAACTTCGCCCAATTCCCAGGCTTGTTCGCCGAGTTCGCCGAGCAGTCGCAGGCACGCATCGGAATTACCCTGTTCAACTACCAACACCATACCCACGCCACAGTTAAAGGTGCGGAACATTTCGCTGGTTGCCACCTTGCCGGCGGATTGCAACCAGTCAAATACCGCTGGCAGAGACCAGCTTGAGCGGTCGATATAGGCACTGCAATGAGGCGGAAGTATTCTTGGCAAATTCTCCATTAAACCACCCCCGGTAATATGTGCCATGGCTAATACCGGGATTTCCTGCGTTAACGCGAGTAAATTTTTAACGTAAATTCGGGTCGGCGTGATTAACGCCTCGGCAAGTGTTTGCCCATCGCAGTCCTGGGTTAAACTGGCATTGGAGCGCTCGATAATATGTCTGATTAAAGAAAATCCGTTTGAATGCGGTCCCGACGAGGCTATCGCGATTATTTTGTCACCAATTTTTACTCGATCGCCCTTGATAACGCGTTCCTTTTCTACAATACCCACACAAAATCCCGCCAGGTCGAAATCGCCAGGTGCATAGATGCCCGGCATCTCCGCAGTTTCGCCACCTATCAGAGCACAGCCGGCCAGCTGACAACCCGTGGCGATTCCGCTAATTACCTGCTCGGCGACCTCGACGCTCAGTTTTCCGGTAGCATAGTAGTCGAGAAAAAATAAGGCCTCGGCACCCAGTACCGCTATATCATTTGCACACATGGCTACCAGATCGATGCCGATGGTATCGAATTTTTCTATTTCAATTGCCAGTTTTAACTTCGTGCCAACACCATCGGTACCTGATACCAGCAGTGGATTGCGATAGCGATCGAGTGGCAATTCGAACAGCCCACCAAAGCCTCCGATGCTGCCGACACAGCCCTGTCGATGGGTCGCTTTGACGGCAGGCTTGATACGCTCGACCAGTTCGTTACCGGCATCTATATCTACGCCTGAGTCTCGATAACTGAGAGATAATTCAGAATTCATGGATTGCAGGTTCAGGAAATATTACAGGTGTGTTATTTTACACGCGTTGAAACTAAATGTCCGAGAATTGGTAGAAGACTGTCTGGTTTGCGATAATTCTACAGCGGAAAACTACGATCACCAGTTTTCCCCCCGGTTTCATAATATGTGATCAACTATTATCCCCAATCGGAATAAAACAAACTTTACTATGCCCCCGGTTAGAAATCAGATTACCATCGCTACGGTTGACTCGAACCGACAGATTGATTGTGAAAAATGAAGAATAAACTGGCCTACCTTTTAGTTATCCTGCTATCGCTGGTTGTTTCCAGGTCCTTGCAGGCGGTGGTTGTCGAAGAATTATTTACTATCGAAATGGCGGTTGCGGATCAAACCACTGCTTTGCGCCTGGAGGCGTTTCGCGAGGCATTTAAACTGGTCGTGATCAAGGTGAGTGGTTCGGACGATGCGCTTAATAGTCCTTCCTTTAGTCGACCGATGCAAAGCAGTGCGCGCTATGTTAAGCAATTCGCCTATATCAATCGCAAGGACGAGAATTCGGAAAGTTTCGATTCGGGGCAACTATTTTTGAAAATTGATTTCAATCAGCAACTGGTTGAAGGCCTGTTGCGTGAAAATAATTTTCCAGTCTGGGGCCAGGAACGGCCCGGCAGCTTACTGGTGGTCAGCTACGATGTAAATGAAACCATCCGCCTGGTGTCAGAAGATTCCACCCCGGAAATAATTGAGTTACTCGATGCGGCAGCGATAAAACTGGGAGTACCGGTATTGTTCCCGTTGATGGATCTGGAAGATATCGCTTTGATCGATATCGGAGATATAGTTTCCCGTCAGTATGAAAATATAGATATTCTGGCAGACCGGTACGGACCGGACGCACTGGTCATTGGCCAGATTGTTGGACGCAGCGGGCAGGGCTGGCACGGTGACTGGGAGGTACGTTTTGCCGAGCAGGTATTTAAATGGAAATACAGGGACTCATCCAGACAACAGGTAGTCGATCAGGCAATTAAACATCTTGCACGGGTCCTGGCACTGGAGTACGCATTGGAAGATCATCGGCGGGTCGAGCAGGTATTGTTTATGCGAATTTCGTCAATGCCAAAATTTAATCAATTGATATCGGTACAACGCTATCTTGAATCCCTGTCGGTGGTCGATTCAATTCGTGTGGCCTTGATTTCGGGCGATGTGGTTACTTTCAAACTAAAGCTACGCAATGATGCAGCAGATCTACAGCGCCTGATCGAGCTTGGTGAGGTACTCGAGCAACTGGATCTGCCTTCGGTCAATGCCCAGGACGATAGAGAGGTTATCATGAATTATTCCTACATCGATCGAGGAGTGCTCAATTAAGCTGTCCCAGATCGGCCTGCCACTGTCTTTCGACAGGCAGTTCAGCTTCGACAATTATTTTTCTCAACAGGGAGAATTGATCATCGCTAATTTGAAAGCGCTGATTAACGCTGAGAGCGAGTCATTGATAGGGTTATGGGGTACTTCGGATAGTGGTAAAACGCACCTGATTAACGCTTGCGCACATTTTGCGCGTCTACAGGGGACCAGCTTCCAGCTTTACGATGGCAGGGAACTGGCACAATGCGACGCTGATGATTTCGAGGAATTAGTAACCTGCCAGGTATTGGCTGTGGATAATCTCGATGCACTTTGCGGCATTTTGAAGTGGGAGGAAAGGTTTTATCAGATTATCAACAATTGCAAAGACGGCGCACTGCATCTGATTTTCACCCTGTCACAAAACCCTTCGCAGTTGAATTGCCGCCTGGCTGACTTCCAGTCCAGGCTGTCATGGGGTTTGTTGTTACAGTTACAATTAACCGGAGAAAAGGAAATAGGAGAGGTGATCAAGTTACGCGCAGGCATGCTCGGAATAGAATTGTCAAAAGAAGTGATCGCCTATCTACTGGTACATTACCCCCGGCAACTGTCAAAGCAGATCGAAATACTCGGTGTTCTTGACCGGGCGTCACTGTCAGCACAGAAAAAGATTACCGTACCTTTAATCAAACAGGCCCTGGCCGGTTATAGATCTTAGCAACACCTGGCAGGGTTGGCAGAATCTTCAAGGACCCGTGTTGGGATCGCCTACGGTCGTGACCCCCAGATAACGTGCGTAGTAAATACTCGAGATGAATATAGCAATGCTGAAAAATGTAGTGAATAAGGCATATGTTTTCAATTCAGGAGTAGAAACCAGTTCGCTGACTCCCACACAAAAATAAACCAGGGATAGAAACCCGATCCACTTATAGGTATAGCGTTTATTAGAGATCAGGCCCTGAAACGGTAATAGCAACGGAAAGCTGAGTATCATAATCCAGTAGAAGTCAAAATCACTTTTCTGCCAGATAAAAAGACCAAGCTGGCACAATAACAGACCCGACAGTGAGACTATACAAGTTACTTTAAGTGGGTGTGTCATGTTATTGATTTAAGGAGCCTCTGATTAATTCTGGGTGAATCGGGTTGTGATTCAAAATGATCAGGTTCAAGGCGTGGAACGCAAGTAATAGCAGGGCTATTGCTAAGTTTCACAACGCAGAAATTGGTCATTTTGGGCACAACGCGTTCATTCATGAACTGATCAGAGGTTCCTTAGTTGAGTCGACAGGGTGGCGATGCGTTTCCCCAACGCCTGGCAAGCTGAAATTTCGTCCCTGCTCAGAGGCTTACCCTGCTGACCGGCCATATGGCTGGCACCATAGGGTGTCGCGCCGGTACTGGTCTGGTTGAGCGAAGGTTCCGAATAGGGTATCCCGCTGATCAACATGCCATGGTGCAATAGCGGTAACATCATGCTCAGTAACACGCTTTCCTGGCCCCCATGCAAGCTCGAGGTCGATGTGAAAACGCCAGCCGGTTTACCGATTAATTCCCCCGAAAGCCAATATTGACTGGTTTGATCGAAGAAATATTTTAGTGGTGCGGCCATATTGCCAAAATACCCGGGACTTCCGATAATCAGGCCATCGCATTCTTTCAGGTCATCGACCTCTGCATAGGGTACCCCCTGTTCCGGAATGTTGGCGGTTGTTTGCTCGGTGGTAGCGGAGACTTCAGGCAGGCGTCGAATGATAGCTTCACAGCCAGGACTGGCGTCAACGCCTGATCCTATATGCTCAGCCATGGCGGTCGTTCCACCATGCCGGCTATAATAAATAATGAGAATCTTCAGCAATTATGTTCCAGTTCATCGGATGATTTAGAAATCGATTGTAAGCTATTCCGGGAAGTTCTGTTTATATCGAGTTTAGCGGGAGCTTGCCAGCACCTTTAACGCAATGATTAGTTTTAATCCCGAGCAATAAATAATCGCGCTAATATTGTTGCGTGTTTGTCAATAGCTACTATAATCTGATCGTCCGTGACCGAATAGCCCAGTTTCGTGTCGATACAGGTCTGTTCGGCGGTATTTAATAGCAGTAATTATTCAGTTAGGCGATGCTTAGTTTGTTAGGTCATTAAAGCATAAATCGGCGACCTTATTTATAGTAACAAAAGGGTATTAGCAATAGTGGTATTATGGCAGTTTAATCGTGTGAGTAACCGCCTGTATTATTTGAGTTTGGGGTGAAATAGCGACTGATTTGACTAAAACAGTGGTGATTTGACACGAAAATGGCATATAAAAAGCGCATTAATTTACACATTAGGACTTGCTCTGCAAGGTTGATCAATGTAGTCTCTCGGACGAAACGGGCACACAAGAATTTTATCCAAATCGACACAGTTCTCGGAGAAAAGAACATATGAAAACTAAAGAACTTCTGAAATTCACTGCAATTGCAGTAATCACGGTCGGATTTGCCGTTGGCTGTACCAGCGACAGCTCTGAAACCATGGAACCAGTGGCAGAAGAATGCATGGGTGCAACTCCTGAAGTGAAAAATGCGATCTATGCGGCGAAACTGAAAAATGCCCGTGTCCGTAACCTGGGATTAGAATGGCGCGAAACCGCCAAAACAATCGCTGCTGCTGAAAAAGCAGCAGAAGAGTGTGATAACGACAGAGCCAGCACATTAGCAAACAAAGCCGAGTCGGAAGCTTCGGACGCTATCGCCCAGTATCATGCCGATCAGGAAAAGACGGACGAACCAATGACTGAAGCCGTGTCCATGTCTTTGGGTAATTACATCGTCTCAGATGGTGATAACTTGTGGAATATTGCCGGTCAGGGCTCCGTTTATGGTAATCCATACCAGTGGCCGCTGATCTTCAAGAACAATTCAGCTAAAATCAAGGATGCGGACCTGATATACGCAGGTCAAACCTTCGATATACCCAATGCTTCCGATGCCGAGATTGCTGCTGCAGTCGAGCACGCAAAGACTCGTGGCGCCTGGGTAATTGGAGAGACAGAAGCATCAGATATAAACTACCTGGCGCAATAAAACTGTCGGTTACTAGTTTTGAAAGCCCGCGAAAGCGGGCTTTTTTTTGTTCACGTTTTTAAAAGCCAGAAAATCTCTGATTAATATTGGCTGGATGCCTGTAGCGCCTTTCACGGGTACCGGCTGTGCCAGCCAGGCGTTAGATTCAAGAAACCCAATCCTCTGAAACCCCGCTTTAACTCGATAGCGTCTGCCGTCGGTGCGATACATACCGGCCGGTAATATCAGGGCTACGCACAGATTCCATATTCGTCCCACCAGCTCAGGCCTGATTTAGCCCTGTTATTTCCTGTTAGCCGAAAATTTCCTGCTAATATTCTGGTAACAATTGAAATAAAAGATAATGAGTAAAACAAAGAATCTCGAACACATTCTAGATCTGTTGGTAGCCCAGGATATAGTCGAACAGGAGAAAGCGAGTATGATTTCGTCGCTGGTTTCTGCGCAGGACCGCAAAAACCTGCACCCGATAGAAATAATCGCTAATCGAGAGTGGACCAATAAGTCACAACCCAACCAGGTAATATCGATCGATTTCCTGACCAACTGGCTAGCCGCAGAGTCCGGTTTGGAACGCTATAATTTCGACCCACTCAAAATGGATGTAGCTTCGTGTACTTCCATCATGTCTTATGCCTATGCTTCTCGATTTAAAATTCTTGCCGTCAAGGTTAGTCCTGAAGAGGTAATAATTGCTGTAACCGATCCCTTTAACATGGAATGGAAGAGTGAGCTGGATCGGATAGTAGGCCGTCCAATTAGTACGGTATTGGCTAATCCAAAGGATCTAAATTCATACCTGCTTGAGTTTTACAGTATCAGCAAGGCGATGGACAACGCCGGATCCAGCCAGGATCAAGGGCCGGGCAATCTACAAAATCTGGAACAGTTAATTGAACTCGGCAGCCTCGGGTCAGTCGATGCAGACGATCAACATATCGTTAGTATTGTCGACTGGCTGATGCAATATGCGTTCAATCAACGTGCCAGTGATATTCACATTGAACCAAGACGTGACCAGGGTAATGTGCGATTCAGAATTGACGGCGTGATGCACCAGGTTTATGAAATTCCGGCTAACATCACCTCCGCGATAGTCAGTCGTATCAAAATTATGGGGCGTCTGGATGTAGCCGAAAAACGCAAGCCGCAGGATGGGCGCATCAAGACCCGCTCACCGGATGGCGCTGAAATCGAACTGAGATTGTCGAGCATGCCAACAGCGTTTGGGGAAAAACTGGTGCTCAGGATTTTTGACCCGGAAGTGCTGGTGAAGAATTTTTCAGCGCTCGGTTTCGAGAAAAGAGAATCCGATATCTGGCATTCGATGATCGGTCAACCGCACGGTATCATTTTAGTGACCGGACCGACCGGGTCGGGCAAGACTACGACGCTATACACCAGTTTAAAGCATCTGGCGACGCCGGAAGTTAATGTTTGCTCGATTGAAGATCCGATAGAACTGGTAGAACCCAGTTTTAACCAGATGCAGGTACAGCACAATATTGACCTGGATTTCGCCAGTGGTGTCAAAACCCTGCTACGCCAGGATCCGGATATTATCATGGTAGGCGAAATACGCGATCTGGAAACCGCTGAAATGGCAGTGCAGGCCGCGCTCACCGGTCATCTGGTGCTTTCGACCTTGCACACCAACGATGCGCCATCGGCAATTGCGAGGCTCACGGAAATAGGCATACCACCGTATTTGATAAATGCTACATTGATTGGAGTAGTGGCGCAAAGGCTGGTCCGAACCCTGTGCCCGCATTGCAAGCAAAGTCATAGTATCGACAAGTTCGAATGGGAAGCCTTGATTAAACCCTGGACAACTTCCGCGCCTGAGTCAATTTCGCTGGCAGAAGGTTGCCTGGAATGTCGTCAAACCGGGTTTATAGGACGTGTCGGAATTTACGAAATGATGCCGATTAATGACACACTCAAACAGGAAATTAATAAGGGATCTGATCTGGTCAAATTTAGAAAAATCGCGATCAAGCAGGGGATGCAGCCGCTCAACCTGGCCGGTGCGCAAAAAGTAGCTAAAGGTATGACAACTATCGAAGAAGTATTGAAGGTGGCACCTCCCCGCTACGACGGATAGTCGTTGTCGACCATAAAACACTCCAATCTAATCGAACAGAATCGGGGAGATTTATACCATGATTTATAATGGCCTACCATGCTCATGAAAAAGTTAGGTACATGGATTGTGAATCTAGTTTACATCTCGTCTTACTGTCTTGTGGGGTTATACCTGATTTATTTATTTTTCTGGCTCATGGGTTGGGCAAGAAATATTGGCGGCGTAAGTCACTGGGAATTAATTGTGGGCTGTGTTCTTCTTCCCTTCGTATCAGTGTCTGTCCCGTACTGTCGTACCAGGTTTGACCTGATACGTATGCAAGATGGTTCTAGTGCCCCAAGTCGCTTTATTTGGACAGGTTTGTTATTGATGTACGATCCGATGATTACTTATACATATTTCAATCAAATAGTACCGTTATATTAATAAATCTCTTCGGAAAATTAGGGGGTAAATATCCTCAAATCCGTCATTCCGGCGTATGCCGATACGTCGGACCGCGGTATCCAGATACTTCGAAGATGAGTTTAAGTTAAAATACATGTTTTTATAGCAGATCAGAATACAAATCATGCCAATGTGAATTCATCTTTTCAATCACCTTCAAATTCCAGGCTCGTTTCCAATTTTTGATCGCTTTTTCTCGTTGGATAGCTGAATCCATCGTATTGTGTAGTTCATACCAGACCAAGGTATGCACACTATACTTGTTGGTAAAGCCCTCAACTAGATTATTCTTGTGTTCCCAAACACGTTTCAACAAATTCGAAGTCACACCCGTATATAGTGTTCCGTTTCGTTTACTCGCGAGCATATATACGCATGGTTGACGTTCCATATCAACTTCCTGCTACTATCTCTGGATCCCGCGGTCCGACGTATCGGCATACGCCGGGATGACGTAATCGCGGGAAATCATGAGCGTCCAGGCAGATACTGGCTATTTTACTCTGTCTTCAGATCTGATGCTGGGAAAGATACCAGCCCTGATTTTGATATTATGAGTATAAATCAACAGCTTAATGAATTGAATCGATCTATGCTAACCACGAATTTTTCAGAAGAGCCTTAAAAAATGAACGGGGTCAATACACCTAATTCATGTCGGCCGCTTGCTAGTTATTGTTTAAACCACCGGCTGTTGAGTGCAGCAATAACCTTGTTGGGATAACGATATTTACCCAGACTGCCATTATAACGCGCCAATGCCCGTGTCAGGTCACCCGACTCTAAATCGAGATAATAGCGCAGTATCGTGCAACCCATGCGCAGATTGGTGCGCATCAGAAACAGATTATTGTCTGAAATACCAATTTCATCGAGCCAGAAAGGCATGATCTGCATCAACCCGCGGGCGCCGGACACCGATATGGCATACTGGTCAAATCGGCTCTCGACCTCGATGACTGCGAGCACCAGTTCCGGCGCCAAACCGGCGCGCGTAGCCTCGTAATGAAGCCTTTTTAATAGTGCTATTCGATCTTTTGGGTTTTCGATGAAAGGTTCGAGGCGATTCGACATATCGAGTAACCAGACTTCTGCATCGAATCGATCGTCAAATCCGGCATCAGCTAATACCGCGTCCTGCAATAAACGTCGAAGTTCCGGATCAAGAGGCTCGGAAGCAGCGAGCGGGCCGGTTAAAAGTAGCCCCGTGAGCGATATTGCTGCCAGGAATCGCACAATTCTCAGGCAAAGGAATCGCCGAACCAGTCCGTCGATTTCAAAAGGTGCTGAAAACAACCGTTTTCGATCGGACATGTCCGGTGGCTCTCTATTCATGCCTGATTGAATAATTTATCCAGAAAGTCCGGTAGTTCTGCCAGTGCATATTGTTGCGCTGATTCGCTCCTGCGTCCCATGTATTCGAATTGTTTTGCATCGATTCCGCGATCGCTAAAAACGATACGATGCGGTACGCCAATTAATTCCATATCGGAAAACATGACACCAGGCCTTACGGGCCTGTCGTCCAGTAATACCTCGACACCCCGATCAAGACAGTTTCGGTAAAGATCATCGGATGCCTGTTTGACGGAATCTGATTTGTGATAGTTGACTGGACAGATCGCGAGTTGAAAAGGTGCCAGCGAATCGGGCCAGAATATACCGCGATCATCGTTATTTTGCTCGATAGCCGCGGCTACTACGCGGGTAATACCGATGCCGTAACAACCCATTAAGGTAGTACTGGATTTGCCATTTTCGTCAAGTACAGTGGCCTGCATGGCTTCGCTGTATTTATCTCCGAGCTGAAATATGTGGCCCACTTCGATCCCGCGTAATATTTTCAGAGTCCCTTTACCGTCGGGGCTCGGGTCGCCATCCTGAACATTTCGTATGTCCGCGATTTCAGGCTCGTCACAGTCACGACCCCAATTGGCATTAATATAGTGTTGGTCATCGGTATTGGCACCGCAGACGAAATCGCCAACCATCGCAGCACTGCGATCAACATAGGTCTGAATTTTCAACCCGATAGGGCCAATCGAGCCAATATCGTTACCCAGCACCGATTTTATTTTTTCCCTGTCGGCCAATCTAAAGGGAACCGCGACAGCCTCGAGTTTTTCGGCTTTGACGGCATTGAGCTCGTGGTCGCCACGCAATACCAGTGCTACCAGACCACCGTCTTCGGCTTCCGCCACCAGGGTTTTCAGACATTGTCGAATATCGACAGATGTCGATTTTGCCAGATCTTCGATCGTATAGAGACCTGGCGTATCGATAGTTTTCATCGCATCGCCAGCTTCGGGACGATTTGGTTCTGCCAAAATCGCTTCGGCCATTTCGATATTTGCCGCGTATTGACTCTGGTCGGAAAAAGCGATCGCGTCTTCTCCAGAATCAGCAAGTACATGAAACTCCTGCGAGCCGCTACCACCGATCGATCCTGAATCGGCTGTCACCGCTCTAAAGGCGAGGCCAAATCGGGTAAAGATTTTGGTATAGGCCTGATGCATAGCCTCATAGGTTTGTTGCAGAGAAGCCTGGTTGAGATGAAATGAATAGGCGTCTTTCATGATGAATTCGCGTGAGCGCATTACCCCGAATCGCGGCCTTATTTCATCGCGAAACTTGGTCTGAATCTGGTAAAAATTAATCGGTAACTGTTTGTAGCTCCTGATATCGCGTCGGAAAATATCGGCGATAACTTCTTCATGGGTAGGGCCTATGCAGTAATCTTTTTGATGACGGTCTTTGAGGCGAAGCAATTCGGGTCCGAATTGATCCCAGCGCCCTGACTCCCGCCATAGTTCAGCCGGTTGAACCGCGGGCAGTAATAATTCGAGTGCTCCGGCGCTATCCATTTCCTCACGCACAATTTTTTCTACCTTGCGCAATATGCGTATACCCAGTGGCATCCAGCTATAGATTCCAGAAGCCAGCCTGCGGATCAGGCCAGCTCTGAGCATCAATTGATGGCTAATAACCTCGGCGTCTACAGGTGTTTCTTTTAATGTTACCAGGTGGAAGCAGGATGCTTTCATAATATGGTCATGACGGGTTTAGATGGCGGTTTGGAATCAGCTGCCAATGATGGGACAGCTGGTCTGATTATCAAGCGGTATTATAAAGGAGTTTTAGTAGTGCGGGAGCAGGTTTTTTAGTTCTCGATAATTGTTCTCGACAGCAGCTTCGAACACCTGTCGCGGGTAGTTGAATAAACTGCTTTCATTGTGGGAACACCAGGATTAACTGCTGATAGTCCGGGACAGCTGGCTAAAATTCAGGTTGAGAATCCCGCTAAGCCGCCCAGCCAGGTGATAAAAATTAGGTGCAATGAAGAGAAACAGCTTTCTCGGCATTTTCCCGGCGGACATCGATTTCTTCAGTAGTCATATAGCGGGTAGTGCCATCGGCAGATCTTAACCTGATACGACTACTACGATTCATAACCTTTAAATCTGCGGTGGCTTCCTCGCAGGCAATTTGTGCCTGGTCCGCCGGAAGTTTGAGATCGTCCTGGGCATCGCCAGCAGCGATATCTGTGCCTCGCTTGTTACTATTGTCAGTCGAACCGTCAGTCGACAGACGCGGTAATGCCTTGCCTGGGTTACTCGGAGCTGATAGTACTCTTACGCGCTCAGTTTCGGCGGAAATCGGTGGTGCATCTCCGTAATGAATATTACCGTCCTCATCGACCCACTTGAGGATTTCTCCTGCAAACAGTGAGCTCGAGGCCAGTATAAACAGGCAGATGATAACTCTCATGTGCTTCATTTTATTCCTTCATATCCATAAGTTTACCAGCGAAAGTAAAAACTGTTATAGCTCTATATTATAAACCATTTTCCATATTTTTTATGATGGATACCTATTTTAGGCATGAGCTTCGATCTAACATCGAGTGCATTAATAAACTCTATCGAGCATCATAAAAATAATATATAATACTTTCCCGTTTTTGTTAGGTTGGTTTGGTCGATGAGTGATCGACGCCTGAAAGTTTTTCATACGGTTGCCAAACTCCTGAGTTTTACCAGGGCAGCCGAAGCCCTGCACATGACCCAACCCGCAGTTACCTTTCAGGTTAGGCAGCTTGAAGAGTATTTCAATACACGACTATTCGATCGTACTCACAACAAGGTTAGCCTGACACCAACAGGCGAAAAAGTATCAGAGTTTGCTGAGCGCATATTCGACCTTTATACAGAAATGGAAAATTCGGTTCGTGACCTGACTGGAGAAATCAGCGGGGCTTTGACAATTGGTGCGAGCACGACGATCGCGGAATACATGTTGCCCGCTTTACTCGGTGAATTCAAAAACCGTTATCCGGATATTAATTTGCGCCTCAAGGTGTCGAATTCAGAAGGGATTGTTTCGATGGTCGAACATAATGTAATTGATCTGGGTGTGGTGGAAGCACCGGTATCAAACAAAAACCTGATTGTTGAAGTATGCCATGAAGACCATCTCGTCGTCGTGGTGGCACCCAATCACGAACTGCTAAGAGCCAACGGCAAGGTTAAACCGGTAGAACTGAAGAAGTACCCGTTTGTAAACAGGGAGGAAGGTTCTGGCACCCGCGAGGTGATCATGCAATACCTGCTTGACGAAAACATCAATCCGGCTGATATAAATTATTGCCTCGAACTCGGTAGCCCTGAGGCTGTGAAAGGAGCCGTAGAAGCCGGAATGGGTATTTCTATTTTATCGCGATCTACCATTGGGAAAGAGCTAAAGCTGAATACGCTGGCAGAGATACAGCTGGATCCACCACTCAGCCGTCCTTTTTCGTTTGTTCGTCAACGACAGAAATTTCGGGTTCGGATCATGGAGGAGTTGCTGGTATTTGCGCGCGCTTATTGTGAACGCAAGAAATAACCCTGCCCTGATTACAATTTTCGCCGCGTTGAATGAAGAATATTAGCCGAGAACTGAACGTATTGATGTCTCGTTTAGGTGATGAACATCAGCAAGCTGTTGTGGATTACGCGACTTTCCTGGTTCAACAATATAATATGCAAACGCCTGTAGAAGGGGGCCTCGGGCCGGAAGCGATTGTCAGACCCGAACGGGAAACCGTAATTACAGCGATAAAAAGATTGAAAAAAACCAATTACATGCTTGACTCTGATGAACTACTAGATGGAATCTCGTCGCTGATGGGGCAACACATATTACCTGGTCGGGAAGCTTCAGAGGTGATTAACCAGCTACAATCCATGTTCCAGGAAAAAAACGAAAAGTATCTCGAGCAATGATCAATATCTTAAAACAGTGGTACGAACGCTATTTTACCGATCCCCAAACGGTAATTTTTGCCTTCATATTAATAATCGGGTTTTTGCTGATCGTGGTGATGAATGCCCACCTTATGCCTATTTTGATCGGTATCATCATTGCGTACCTGTTCGAAGGCCTGGTGGTCAAGATGGGACAGATCAACCTGAATCGATCCATTGCGGCAAGTTTTGCCACGGCTCTGATCCTGACTGCAATCATACTCACCTTATTCGTATTATTACCGCTTTTATCGAAACAGCTGAGTGAGTTGATTCGTGAAATGCCTATGATGTTGGGAGAAGGGCAGCAACTGTTGTCACAGTTACCGCAGCAGTATCCAGATTATGTTTCGACCCAGCAAATCGAGGAAATACTGACTTTTGTGCGTACCGAAGTAACCACCCTTGGTCAGCGAGTAGTGAGTCTTTCATTAGCCTCGGTGGTCGGTGTAATCACCTTTTTCGTGTATTTAATCCTGTTACCCTTGATGGTCTTTTTCTTTCTCAAGGACAAGGAATTAATTTTAGGCTGGTTAGGCGGTTTCCTGCCAGATGAGCGTAGACTGGTTCGCGAGGTATGGGCAGACCTGGATATAAAAATAGCCAGTTATGTGCGCGGCAAGTTTCTTGAAATTTTAATTATCTGGATAACCAGTTTTATTGCATTTTCATTGATGGACCTGAATTATGCCATGTTGCTAAGTTTGCTGGTCGGGATATCGGTGATAGTGCCTTATGTCGGTGCCACCGTTGTCACGATTCCTGTTGCCCTGATCGCTTTTTCGCAGTGGGGTGTGACCTCCGAATTTGGATACCTGCTTGTAATTTACGCGCTCATCCAGTTTCTTGATGGCAACCTGTTGGTACCATTGCTTTTTTCTGAGGTCGTCAATTTACACCCGATTGCAATCATAGTCTCGGTCGTGTTTTTCGGCAGTTTATGGGGAATTTGGGGTGTCTTTTTTGCTATTCCACTGGCTACCTTTATACAGGCTGTGATAAAAGCCTGGCCATCCCACGAACCGGCCGCCGAGTAACACCCGCCGAGTAACAACAAACATAATCGAGTCCGGAATATGTACCGGGTTACAATATCGGTAATCTGTCATTTATTCAATTACTTGATCACCAGTATGCGAATACATCGCTTGTACATTCATATCAGTCTTTATAACATACGCCACTCCTAAATATTAAAGCGGCACAGAGGTGTGAAATGTTCAAGGGTAGTCTGGTAGCGTTGGTAACGCCAATGTACGGCGATGGGTCCGTCGATTACACGCATCTTGAGGCGTTAATTGATTTCCACGTTAAAGAAGGCACCTCGGCACTGGTGATAGCCGGTACTACCGGTGAATCCGCCACGTTAAATCCCGAAGAACATTGTAATTTATTGAACCGTAGCTATGAAATAATAAATCAACGGCTACCAATGATAGCCGGTACCGGCGCCAATTCGACCGCGGAGGCAATTGAACTAACCCACTGCGCGAAAAAAGCCAGGGCGGAAGCCAGTCTTCTGGTAACACCCTATTATAATAAACCCACGCAGACGGGCCTGATAATGCATCATCAGGCGATCGCCAGCGCGGTCGATATCCCACAGTTACTCTATAACGTACCTGGTCGAACCGCCTGCGATATGCAGGCTCAAACCGTCGGAGAACTCGCCAAGGTACGCAACATAGTGGGCATTAAAGAGGCAACTGGGAGTATGGAACGACTTGCCGATATAAAAAAACTGGTCAGTGATGATTTTGCCCTGTTAACCGGTGACGATTCTTCTACCTGCGAATTTATACTCAATGGTGGGCATGGCGCGATCTCGGTAACCGCCAACGTGGTACCCGCAAAGATGGCGGCTATGTGCCGGCTTGCTTATCAGGGTAAAGAGGAAGAAGCGCGCCGTGCTGACGCCGAAATTGCCGATCTTCATCGTTTGCTATTTATCGAATCAAACCCGATACCAGTCAAGTGGGCCGTATCAGAGATGGGATTTGGAGAGATCAATATGCGTTTACCGATGACCGTGCTGGCGGAAGAATATCAGCAGCCATTGAGAGAAGCGCTGGTCGCCAGCGGGGCGTTATGAAGTCCTTTACCGTAGCCCTCCTGATATTTTCTGCGATTAACCTGATGGCCTGTGGTGGACGATCCGCGGAACTCGAATACCTGGATAGTCGCGTTGGGCCGAATTTGGAAATTCCTCCGGATCTGACGCTGATCAAGGCCGATGGTAGTTTTGAATTGCCGGCTGTATTTACCACCAGTGGTGCGGAAACACGTGGCGGTTTACCGGTATTGACCAGCGTTGATTCAATTCAGCTCAAGGGGCGTAGCGATTATTATTGGTTATCGATAGACGAACCGGCAGATAACCTTTACCGGTTGGTGAAAGATTTCTGGGCGTCTGAAGGTTTTGCCCTGACGATGGACGAGCCGGTGATTGGCATCATGAAAACGAACTGGGTTTTCAATAAAGAAGGTGGTAAGGATAAAGATAAATCGTTTTTCGCAAAATTATTTTCTGATAACGAACTGTCCCAGACTCAGGATCAGTTTAAAACTCGAATTGCCAGCGACGCTGGAACAGCTACCAGTCAGGTTTATATTTCACACCGGGGTACTGAAAATTCTGGGGGGTTTTTCAGTCGAAGCCAAAAATACGACCAGGTAAAAGATATATCTCCTGACGATGGGGACGACTGGCAGTTTCGAGTGTCTGAGCCGGAACTCGAAGTAGAAATGCTGTCGCGCCTAATGCTTTACCTCGGACTCAGGCAGCTAGAGGTCGATCAGCAGCTGGCTAAGATCAAACTATTTTCACCCCGGGCCTCGATACATACCGATTACGATGATGATGAAACCTACATTTTAGTGAAAGATGAATTCACGCGGGCCTGGAATCGCACCTTACATCAGCTCGAACGTTTAAACTTCGAAATAATATCTGCCGACACCAAGAAGGGCTTAACAGGTAAAAATGGTGAATTGCTAGTGGAAACCGATTCTGAGGTAGAAGTAGATAAATCCGGCTTTTTTTCATTTTCGCCTGATATACAGATCGTGAAAATGCAAGTTAAACTAAAATTTTCCGAAGAAACTCACGAGATTACCCGAATCAGCATGGAGACGGATGAAGACGACTCCAAAATTTCATATGAAGAAGTTGAATTCTTAACGCTTTTATACCAGTACATCAAGTAGTTGCTATGCAAATAGCGTCTCTGGGCAGTGGTAGCAAAGGTAATGCCACTATTATTAGCCACGAAAATACGACTCTGATGGTGGATTGTGGTTTTTCCCTGCGCCAGTCCGAGCAACGCCTGTCGCGACTAAAAGTAAACCCAGAGGAAATCGATGCAATCTTGCTTACCCATGAGCACACCGACCACGGTAGTGGTGTGGCACGTCTGGCATCAAAATTTAATATTCCGGTGTGGAGCACTGTCGGTAGTGCGCGCGCGGTTTTTGAAGACGGTTTTATTTACCACCAGCTGCGCGGTGGGGAGCCTGTTCAGATTGGCTGTTTTGAAATTTTACCGGTGACTGTTCCGCACGATGCGGGTGAACCGGTTCAGTTTGTGTTCCACCACGTTGATAGTGGTAAGAAGTTCGGCATACTGACCGACACCGGGCATATTACCCGTCACATCATCAAGGCTTACGATAATCTTCACGGCCTGTTGCTGGAGTTTAATTACGATCAGGCGATGCTCGAAACAGGTCCTTATCCCTACCCGCTAAAGCAGCGGGTATCGGGAGATCAGGGACATTTGTCGAATGATCAATCGATTGAATTACTACGCCAGATCGATACAGGGGGTTTGAATTGCCTGATTGTTGCGCATATTTCAGAAAACAATAATTCCACGGAACTGGTTGAGCACCAATTGAGTCAACTCGATACTATCCCCATGCCGGTTCTGGCCAGTCAGAAAAGTGGGTTTGGCTGGGTCGATATATAACCGTGCCAACCGGGCCTACGATTAACCGATGAATCCACTAGGCTATCTTTGTATTTTTCTGGGTATATTACTCGTGCTTTTCATTGCGCTGAGCCTAAACCGTATAAAACGCCGCAAGATTATTGGAAGTACGATGTATGGTTTGCAGGGAATGGTGGTATTCCTTCTGTTAATTGCAGCATTGCTGATATTTTCGAATTTAAATACCTACCAGAGATTAACCTACGAAAACGATATTGCCGATGTGTTAGTTAGGAAACTGGCTAAGCAAAAATTTCAACTGGTGTTGATTTATCCGTCAGGTGATGCGATCGAAAGTGAACCGAAATACTACTCGGTGCACGGCGATGAGTGGCAACTTGATACCAGAATTATCAAATGGAAGAGTTGGGCCAATGTCATCGGACTCGACAGCTACTACCAGCTCGAGCGACTGAGTGGACGTTATTCCAATATTGAACAGGCGAATAATGCGCCGCCCAGTGCTCACCAGCTAACCGGTGAACCTAGAGGAATGAGTATCTGGAAACTAAAAAATTTAATGAAGTCGAAGTTACCGTTTCTGGATGCTTACTATGGGCAGAGTATTTTTGTTCCGATGCAAGACGGCGCCAAATATAGTGTCAGCCTGTCACAGACCGGCTTAGTAGTACGACCAGCTAATGATTCTGCAACCCGGGCACTGGATGCCTGGTAGCGCACCAGTGGTCGAATAACTAAGGTTTGATAGATACAGCGAGACGTGAAGCGGTTAGTCGCGCGACGCGCCTTGCAGGCAATGGCCCAGTCCTTGGCAAAAGGCGCAACAAAGCGAATGACCGCTTCACGTCTCGCCCGAAGGGAGCGCCCCAGTTGACCTGGCACGGCGTTGCAGCCCTTGAAAAGGGCATGCCATTCCCTGCGGGCTGCGCCTTGTTCCAGATCAACTGGGGCACTCTGTATCAATCAAACCTTAGTTATTCGACCACTAGTTATCCTTATCGTACTCGATCATTGCGTAGGCCGAATGATTGTGGATCGATTCGAAATTTTCCGATTCGAGCACGTATTGACGTATTCGCTCGTCCTTGTTGAGCTCGACCGCAATATCTCGCACCATATCTTCGACAAATTTGGGATTATCGTAGGCGTGCTCGGTGACGTATTTTTCATCGGGGCGTTTAAGTAAGCCGTAAAGTTCGCATGAGGCCTGTTTTTCGACGACATCGATGATTTCCTCGATCCAGATAAAGCCGTTGGTACGGGCGTTTACGGTGACGTGTGATCGTTGATTGTGAGCACCATAATCAGAAATAGATTTTGAACAGGGGCACAGGCTGGTAACCGGGATCTGGACCTTGATTCTGGTGCTGGTAACTCCCTTCTCTATTTCACCGATCAGGCTGACATCATAGTCGAGTAGCGACTCAACGCCGGAAACAGGCGCTTTTTTGTTGACGAAGTACGGAAAGTTCATTTCGACATTGCCTGAATCTGCCTCTAGCATACTAGCCATTTCAGCCAGCATATCACGGAATGACGATACCGATATCTCCTTCTCATGGTCATTCAGAATTTTTACGAAGCGCGACATGTGGGTGCCTTTGAACTGGTGCGGTAAAAACACAAACATATTAAAAGTGGCAATAGTGTGCTGTACGCCATCCGATCGATCCTTGACGATAACAGGGTGGCGAATATCCTTAATACCTACCTTGTTAATAGCAAGGTGGCGCGTATCTACTGAACCCTGAATATCGGGAATTCCCCGTGTTGTTGTTGCCGTTTGGCTCATTACAATACCCCTTTGCCTGACTGAATAACGCAAACAGCATTCGATAATCTGTACAAGTGAATAGACCGGAAACTATAAATTGCGGATGCGTCAACCATAATAACCAAGTGAAATGGTCGGTTATTATACTGGGGAGTTATCGATAGGCAAATATTCATCGGTTTATTTTCGCACTTGCTGGCCATTAATTCGATAGATATCATCAGAAGTTCGCCAGTTATTTTGATGCAGAACTGGCTGGGTGGGCCACATTAGATGCAGGGCAGTGCTCTGCCATAACCACAGCGGGACTTCTTGAGAGATAACACCAGGTTATCTCTTTGGGTGATAAGCTCCCGGCTACTGCTCCCGGAGCGACGGTGAAACAATTTAAACTTAACTTGTTCGATTATGCTGGAGTTACATCTTCAGCCTGAGGGCCTTTCGCTCCATCTGTAACCTTCATCGTTACCGATTGTCCCTGCTGGAGCGTTTTGTGGCCTTCAGTTTGTATGGCACTGAAGTGAACAAATACGTCTTTCCCACCTTCCTGCGATATAAAACCATAACCCTTGGCGTCGTTAAACCACTTAACAGTGCCAGTGACTAAATCAGACATAATATTACTCTATAAATTGAAGATATTGGATCTCGATATGGTTATACATTAACCAGATCAGCGTCGATTGTATGTGAAACCAGAAAAAACCGCCAATATTTACGCTATTCCTGGTCGATAACGGGTTACTTCCTGGTAAATCCGGTAATCGAACGCTTAATTCCAGAATGGTCCAGCCCATACTCCTTTAAAACCTGTTCCCGACTACCCTGCGAGGGAAAATGATCATCCAGACCCAGAACCAGACAGTGGATTGGTATTTGCCTTCGACCCAGAACTTCCAGTACCGCGCTACCGGCACCTCCTGTAATCGCGCTATCCTCGATAGTGACTATGTGCTGGTGAATTAATGCCATTTGTTCGATTATTTCTTCATCTATCGGCTTAATAAATCGCATATTGACTACGCTTAAATCGAGCGCTTCGGCGACTTCAAGTACAATATTCAGCAGGGTCCCAAATACTAAAATTACGGTATTGGTACCCTCACGTACCTGGACCCCCTTACCGATTTCTGCTGCAACGGCGGTATCGATGATTTCTGGTTTTTTGGTGCTGTCACGAGGATAACGAACCAGGGCCGGTCCCGGGTACTGGTAGGCAGTATTCAACAACTCAAACATATCTTTACCATTGGCGGGTGCCATAATGATGATGCCAGGTATACAGCGGGCGTAACTGGTGTCAAAACTGCCGGTGTGAGTCGCACCATCGGCGCCAACGATTCCAGCCCTGTCTACCGCAAAAGTAACATCGAGATCCTGTACCGCGATATCGTGGATGAGCTGATCATAAGCACGCTGCAAAAATGTTGAATAAATAGCCACTACCGGTTTCAGGCCATCGCGGGCCATTCCGGCAGCGAGTGTCACTGCATGTTGTTCGGCAATGCCCACGTCGTGATACCGCTGAGGAAATTCCTGCGAATACCGGACCAGCCCCGATCCCTCACGCATGGCCGGGGTAATGGCGTGCAACAATGGATTTTCCTCGGCTTTTTTTACCAGCCAGTCAGAAAAAATCTGGGTATAGGATTGAATTCCAGGCTTGCTCGAAGTGGCTGTTTTGCCTGACTCCGGATCAAACGGGCCGACCCCATGAAATTTGCAGGCATCGTCCTCGGCCGGTGCATATCCCTTGCCTTTCTGGGTGACGATATGCAGTAATCGTGGTCCTGAAATTTTTTGCAGGTTTTCTATCAGGCGCATCACTTCAGGCAAATTATGGCCGTCGATTGGCCCGAAATAAGAAAATCCCAGTTCCTCGAATAATGTGCCGGGAACAATCATACCTTTTACGTGTTCCTCTGCGCGGCGCGCCAGCTCCCAGGCGGAGGGTATTTTTTGCAATACTCTTTTACTGCCCGCGCGCATATTCGAGTAGATCTTACCCGACCAGATTCGGGTCAGATACTTCGACATTGCGCCGACATTGGGTGAAATCGACATTTCGTTGTCGTTGAGTACAACCAGTAAATCGGTGTCGATGCTGCCACCGTGGTTAAGTGCTTCATAGGCCATGCCAGCTGTCATCCCGCCATCGCCGATAATCGCAACTGTTCTGCGATCAATGCCCTGGGCATGCGCTGCGATAGCCATACCCAGCGCCGCGCTGATCGAAGTACTCGAGTGGCCCGCGCCAAACTGGTCGTATTCAGATTCGGTAATTTTGGGGAAACCGGAAAGGCCTCCCTGCTGCCTTAATCCCGACATTTGCTGGCGTCGACCGGTGAGTATCTTGTGTGGATAACATTGATGCCCTACATCCCAGACCAGCCGGTCATGGGGTGTATCGAATAAATAATGTAGCGCTATAGTTAACTCAACCGAACCGAGTCCAGAGGCCAGGTGTCCGCCGGTTTTCGACACAGATAGTATCAGAAATGCCCGTAATTCATCGGCCAGGGGTATCAGTTCGTCTCTCTCAAAGGTACGTAAATCCGCAGGGGATTGTATCCTGTCGAGTAACGGAAAATCGGTTGAAATCATTTTAACAGTTGCGCTCTACAAACCAGGCCGAAATATACCTTAATATATCGGCTTCCTCACCAAAATTCGATAAAGCGGCGAGTGCCTTGTGATGTAAATCGAGCGCTTTTTCGCGTGAGGCGTCGAGCCCGATTATCGATGGAAAAGTAGGTTTGTTGCTCTCGTAATCGGAACCCTGGGGTTTGCCCAGTGTTTGTGTATTACCCACTACATCAAGTATGTCATCCTGAATCTGAAATGACAGGCCTATGCATTTTGCGTAGCTATCCAGAAACTCGAAATATTTTTTACCCAGCTGATCAGCGCTCAGGGCCGCGAGTTGAATACAGGTTCTGATTAAAGCCCCGGTTTTATGAATGTGCATGGTTTCGAGCTCGGCAATATTGAGTTGCTTTCCCACCGATGCCAGATCAATAGCCTGTCCACCGGCCATGCCGCGCGAACCGGAAAACAACGAAATTTTTTCAATCATTTGCAATCGGGCCTTGTTGTCACCGGTCATATCGGGGTCGTGGCTGAGAATATAAAAAGCCAATGCCTGTAATGCATCTCCAGCCAGGATTGCGGTCGCTTCATCAAATTGCCTGTGGCAGGTAGGTCGTCCCCGACGCAAATCATCATCGTCCATTGCCGGTAAGTCATCGTGGATCAGGGAGTAAGCGTGAATCATTTCGACCGCTGCGGCGATGCCATCAACCAGGGTCAGTTCGAGACCAAGCGTGGATGCAGTGGCGTAAACCAGCACCGGTCTGACTCGTTTTCCAGGAGCCAGTGCTGAGTAGCGCATTGCCTTGTGCAGATTAACCGGATTGACCGATTCGGTCGGTAACCAGTGATCCAGTGCCGTGTCGACCCTCAGTTGATATTCAGCGTGAATAGATTCGAAAGCCTGCGAATCAATCTTCATCCATGTCCTCAAAAGGGATGGTTTGCTGTAAACCATTTTTCTCGATTAACTGTTCGACACGGTGTTCGGCATTGGACAGCGTATCCTGGCAGTTCTTCGCCAGTTTTATGCCTTGTTCAAATTGATTCAGCGAATCCTCGAGGCCAAGTTCACCGCTTTCCATCTGCGTAACAATTTTTTCGAGCGCCTGCAAAGATTTTTCAAAATCTTTTAATTTGTCGTCTGTTTTAGGCATGTCAGTATTATTTTGAGATTAAAAAACCAGAATTCGGTCGTCGCTACAGCGCCTGTTCCAGGATAGTTTCCCGGGTGGCTGTCTAACTTAACACAATTATAAGGTATCAAGCGTGTCGGCCAAATGATTAACCGGGATTAATTTCAATTTATTGTGGGTATTTTTTTTGGGCATATTCGATTTTGGGATAATTGCAGTTTCGAACCCATGCTTTTCGGCCTCGCGGAGTCGTTCCTCTCCGTTCGGTACCGGTCTTATTTCCCCGGATAGACCCACTTCGCCAAATACCAGTATTCGATTACTCACCGGGCGGTCACGAAAACTCGAAAGAATAGCGAGAATTACGGCCAGGTCAGCGCCGGTTTCGGCAATTCGAACCCCACCTACCGCGTTGATAAATACATCCTGGTCGTAGAGGGGAATACCACCGTGGCGTTGTAAAATTGCCAGTAACATGGCTAGTCGGTTTGATTCTAAACCGACGCTGATGCGGCGCGGGTGACCCGAGTGGGTTTCGGTTACCAGCGCCTGGATTTCAACCAGCATTGGCCGCGTACCTTCTCTCGAAACCATAATTACACTGCCCGGCACGGGTTGATCGTGGTGCGAGAGAAATATCGCTGAAGGGTTACTGACCTGTTTGAGTCCCTCGTCGGTCATCGCGAATATCCCCAGTTCATTCACCGCGCCGAAACGGTTTTTAACCGCGCGAATGATGCGATAACGGGTCGAGTTGTCTCCTTCGAAATATAAAACCGTATCGACCATGTGTTCCAACACTCTGGGCCCGGCCAGCTGGCCTTCCTTGGTGACGTGGCCGACCAGGAAGATGGCAATATTATTTTGTTTGGCGAGACGCACCAGTATCGAGGTGCTTTCCCGAATCTGACTTATCGAGCCCGGTGCCGATTGTAAGCTGTTGGTAAAAACAGTCTGAATTGAGTCAATTACCATAATTGCTGGTTTACTGGTGCCTAGCTGGGCAATAATTTCCTCAACGCAGGTTGAACTGAGTAAATTCAAATGTTGGTTTGGCAGATTGAGCCTCTGAGCACGCATACTGACCTGTTGCAGAGATTCTTCGCCAGTGACGTAGAGCGCATTTTGCCGCACGCTTATACGTGTAAGAGACTGTAATAAAATCGTTGATTTCCCGATTCCGGGATCGCCCCCCAGCAAAACTACCGAGCCCCGCACCAGTCCGCCTCCAAGCACCCGGTCCAGTTCTTCGATCTCGGTGCTGAATCTTGGTGTGTTACTGGTTGGAACTGCATTCAGGTTAATCACCCCGGCAGATTCGCTGGCACCATGCCAGTTGCTGGTGGTTTTGCCGATTGCGACCAGAGACGGTAGTTCTTCTATACTGTTCCAGCTTTTGCAGTCGGGACATTGACCTGACCATTTAGGCAAGGTGATGGCACATTCTCGACACTGGTATTGCGCCTGTGCTTTAGCCATCGATCGGTAATTCGTTTTGCGGTTTTTGTATGACTGAAATCTGTTCGGTGAACAGACGTGCAGTTTTAACCATGTTGTTTTTGACCTGCATAATCTCCATCGGGTAGTGATTTATTTTAAGGCTGGTACCGGACTCCGGGATGAACTCCATATGTTCCAGTATCAGACCGTTCAGTGTGCGTGGTCCATCGCTGGGCAAATCGACATTCAGATTGCGGTTGATATCGCGAATATGAGTGGAGCCATCGATTAAAAAACTGCCATCCTCGTCCTGGTAAAACGGCTGATGCAGATCAGCCGGGTCGGTGGTGAATTCGCCGACGATCTCCTCAAGTATATCTTCTATAGTTACTAGCCCCTGAATATCGCCATACTCATCAACCACGAATCCCATACGGCGCTTGTTCTTGCGAAAATTAATTAGCTGTGTGGTTAGCGGCGTGCCTTCCGGAATAAAATAGCTTCGGCGCGTTAGTTTCTCTAGATCACCCGCGTTGAAATCATCGTCCATTAGCAGAGGCAAAATTTTGCGTAGCTGTACCATGCCAACCAGCTTGTCGATATTACCGGAGTAGATCGGGATTCGGGAGTAGGACAGGGTAGTAATTTGTTTAAGCGTGTCATTCCAGCTCTCTTCCAGATCGATGCCGATGATTTCGTTACGAGGCACCATGATATCGTCTACTGTTACTTTCTCGAGATCGAGAATACTGAGCAACATCTCACGATGTGAGTCGGGAATCAGGCCATGGGTCTCGCTTACCGCTACGCGCAATTCGTCCGAAGTCAGCGCGTCGCCTGTAGCGGTTTGCTGGGGGCTCTGAAAAGGCGCCACCACCCATCTGGAAAGACAGTTAATTATCCATACCAGCGGTGACAACAGACGCGACAGAGGTTTGTAAACATAGGCTGCGGGAAAAGCAATTCTTTCCGGTCTGCTTGCTGCCAGTGTTTTCGGCGTAACTTCGGCGAACAGTAACATCACCAGCGTTAATACGCCGGTTGTGATTGCGATACCGGCATCTCCAAACACCCGGTAACCGATATAAGTAGCCAACTGGGTAATCAGGATATTGACAAAATTGTTGCCGAGCAAAATCAGGCTGATTAACTTGTCCGGGTCGCTAAGTAGCTCCAGAGCACGTCGCGCACCGCCGTGATTTTTATCCGCAAGATGCTTGAGCCGGTATCGATTAAGCCTCATCAGCCCGGTTTCGGAACCCGAAAAGAAAGCCGATAGCAGGATTAACACCAACAGGACTATGAATAAAATAGATAGGGATATGTCGTTCAATTTAGAGGATGAACTCGAGTACCAGTTTGCTGCCAAAATAGGCAAGCATTAATAATGCAAAGGCTGAAAGTGACCAACGGATAGCCGTTTTACCTCTCCAGCCGAACTTGAAGCGGCCGATTAGCAAAATTCCGAGGATGAACCAGGCAATAATTGATAACACGGTTTTGTGCACCAGGTGCTGGGCGAATATATCATCCAGAAATAAAAATCCGGTTACCAGTGAAGCGCTCAAACCCACGAAACCAAAACTCAGAAACTGGAAAAGCAGGGTTTCCATGTCGTGCAAGGGCGGTAAGAAGCGAATCATGCCGCCGGGATGGTGAGACCGGATTGCATGATCCTGATAGGCTATCAGGATCGCCTGGATTGCTCCCAGCATAATCAGGCTATAGGCGATAACTGAAATCATGATATGTCCTTGCAATGCATTGGTTGCGCTGATAATTAATGGATCGGTAAAATCTAACAATGCCAGTAATACAGCGAGACCACTCATCGGGAAAACAGCGATACCCAGACTTTCGATGCGACGAAATATACAGCTAAGCAAAATCTGCACCGAGATCAACCAGCTGATCAGTGAAAAGGCGACAAAAAATTCCAGATTCAAGCCCGACGGTTGGTAAATCAGGTGATTTAACACATAAACATGTAGCAACATGGCCATCAGTGCGATTGCTAGTGGTTTACGGCGGTGTTGAGCCTGATCACCCAGTTGTTTGAATATCAGGAATGCAGAGAGACAGTATAATATTGAGGCGAAGACGCTTGCTAGGATGGGGAACATCGTATTATATCAATGGCTCAGGCTCGCAAGTGTAACTGAAAACAGAATTGATCGCACTACCACTAGTAACTTCTGCCAGGGATGAATTTATATCATAAAATGGAGTCCCCTGGTGATTCATTTGATATTAACAACAGGAGCAGAATTGTTGAAACCGACAAGTATTTTAAGGTAGGCTGTCGCTATATTTTGCTGTATTTCAAACTAATGCGCCGAAATAAAAGCGAGTTCTTGCTATAAAGATAAATTCGACTGAATCCTGGACAGGGATAAACCTACAATCATTTAAAAATGCAAATAAAAATATTAGGGTGGGCCGGTGGAATAGGCGCCAATTTACGTACTACCTGTTTTTTAATCGATGATGATGTACTGATAGATGCTGGCACCGGACTGGGTGATCTGCCATTAAATCAGATGACCGGGATACGTCATATTTTCCTCACTCACTCTCACATGGATCATGTCGTCGGACTACCTCTGCTGGCCGATAGTATGTTTGGTGTGCACGACGAGCCGGTCATTGTGCATGCGCAGGAACAGACCATTGAAGCGATAAAAATCCACATTTTTAACTGGATTATATGGCCTGATTTTTCCGAGCTGCCGAACACGGAGAACCCTTCGATTCAATTCAGGGTGATGAAGCCAGGGGATAAAATAACCATCAGGTCTCGAGAAATTGAAATGATTGAAGTGAATCATACAGTGCCAGGTGTCGGATACTGTGTGTCCGCACCCCAGGCCGTAGTCGCTTTTAGTGGCGATACCACGACCACTGAAAATCTTTGGCAGGTTTTGAATGGCTACGACCATATCGATATGCTGTTTGTGGAGGCTGCTTTTTCGAATAGTGATATGGAAATCAGCCAGTTAGCCAAGCATTACTGTCCCAAATTACTGGGCGAAGACTTGCTAAAACTGAAACATCGCCCGGACATCTGGCTGACTCATTTTAAGCCCGGAGAAGAAGATCTGATATTTCAGGAATGCGTTGAAGCACTGGCCGATTTTACCGTGAGACGGTTAAACGGCGGAGAAATATTTAAATTCTAGTCAGTTTGCCAGATTTAGCCAGTGGTCGAAAGCAGAATCTATATTTTGCGGGTAACAGCCGCTATTATCTGAGCCACTGACTGATATAATTCCAAATTATCGATAACAGCCCTGAAGGCATTTGAGCCGCTGCCATGTTTGAAAATCTTACCGATCGTCTGTCCAAAACCCTGAAAAACCTGCGCGGACAGGGTCGCCTCAGTGAAGACAATATCAAGCAAAGCTTGCGTGATGTGCGACTGGCTTTACTGGAAGCCGATGTTGCACTACCGGTGGTACGGGAATTTATTGAGATTGTTGGAGAAAAGGCGCTAGGCCAGGACGTGATCGGTAGCCTGGCGCCCGGACAGGCCCTGATCAAAGTAGTCAATGACGAGTTGGTAGCGGTGATGGGCGATGTGCACGATGGCATCGACTTAAAGGTTAAACCGCCGGTGGCTATATTAATGGCCGGACTGCAGGGTGCAGGTAAAACCACCACCGTCGCCAAGCTCGCGCGCAGATTCATCGAAAAAGAGAGAAAGTCGGTCATGGTTGCCAGTGCCGATATCTATCGACCCGCCGCGATAGACCAGCTGCAGACCCTGGCAAAAGAAGTGGATGCCGTCTTCTACCCCAGCGATAGCACACAGAAACCAGTGGATATTGCCCGGGCAGCGCTAGATGCCGCCCGAAAAAGTAGTGCAGATGTATTAATTCTTGATACCGCGGGCAGGTTGCATATCGATCAGCAGATGATGGACGAAATCAAGGCCATTCACGATGCTATATTGCCGAGCGAAACCCTGTTCGTGGTCGATAGTATGACCGGCCAGGATGCGGCCAATACAGCCAAAGCCTTTGGTGATGCCTTGCCGCTCAGTGGCGTGGTGTTGACCAAAACCGATGGTGACGCGCGCGGTGGTGCGGCCCTGTCTGTCCGCCAGATCACAGGAAAACCGATTAAGTACGTTGGTAGCGGAGAAAAAACAGATGCCCTGGAGGCTTTTCATCCCGATCGCATGGCCTCCAGAATTCTGGGTATGGGAGACATCTTGTCGCTGGTCGAGCAGGCGCATGAAAAAGTAGATCACGAAAAAGCGCAGAAACTGGCGAAGAAGGTCAAGAAGGGCAAGGGGTTCGACCTGGAAGACCTTCGTGATCAGTTTGTACAGATGGAAAACATGGGGGGTCTGGGCAGCCTGATCGACAAGTTGCCCGGGATGGGTGCCGGGGTATCGCAGGCGATGCAGGACCCGGCGCAAGCCAGGCAAATGAAACGCATGGTGGCGATCATTAACTCGATGACACCGCAGGAAAGGCGTAAGCCCGAGGTCATAAACGGTTCCCGGAAAAGGCGCGTGGCTGGCGGATCGGGCACTCAGATTCAGGACGTCAATCGGCTGCTTAAGCAACACAAGCAGATGCAGAAAATGATGAAAAAAATGGGTGGTAAAGGTGGTGTGGCGAATATGATGCGAGGATTAAAAGGAAAAATGCCGCCGGGCATGTCATTTTAATTAGCATGCTGCGCCCCTGGCCCTACAAGACTATCTCTGATACCTATATCATATACCTGTAACACTCCCCTGGGTCAGTCTATCAGTACGCCACAATAAAACTCCATTAACCTGCAGGGTCGACTGGCCTGATCGCTGCTCCTTCTTGCTCGATCGCTTTGCCGGCCAGCAACAGTGCGTTTTCATGATAGCGTGCGGCGACCAGTTGGACTCCGATCGGAGTGTTGTCGAGCATACCGGTGCTAACTGTCAGCCCAGGCAGGCCCATCAAGGGTAAGCCGATCTGGGTGAGCTGGGCTTCCATCACGCGTTTGAACGCAGCGGGAGATTCTACATCGAGCTGATCCGGGAAAGGCAGTTCTGCCGATACCGGGCAAATCAATACCGGATATTGGTCGAGGAACAGTTGCCACTCACGTACTAAAGTGGCGCGGTTTTGAATCGTATCCAGTATGCCGTTTAAATCGGTCTCGGGGCACAACGCATCCATTTGTGCATAGATAAAACTAGCATCTGGATCGTTTTCGTCCGCGATAACCTGCGGATTGCGGCGGTACTCGGCCAGCCAGAGTATCGCCTGTAGCAGGGCCGGTTTGCGTAAAGGCGGGCATTCTGTTTCGGTCACTTGCCAGCCCGCATTTTCGAGTTTCCTAGCTGCATCACGAAGTGCCTGTTCTACCTCGGGCACGACGTCGAGCTCATCGGGATTGACCGTGAGTGCCGCGCATTTTCTTTTCAGGGGCAGATTTATCGGTACCGGTGTCCACCAGGGATCGCGCAAATCCTCCATCGCCATCGCCTCGAAAGCAATACGTATATCGGCAATTGACCTTGCCAGCGGACCCGACACAGCCATTAGCTGGCCGCCGATATGTCTGTCTGGCCCGGTGAAGTTCATTGCCGGTATTCGTCCCAGGCTTGGGCGCAGACCGTGGACCCCACAGGCGTAAGCCGGGTAACGAACCGAACCACCGATATCGGAGCCATGCCCAATCGTACAGATGCCGCTGGCCACTGCGGCCGCTGCACCACCGGATGAACCGCCCGGGGTAATGGCCGGGTTATGTGGATTAAGGGTATGGCCGTGGATACTGTTGCGCGTGAACCAACGTAACGAAAATGCCGGGGTGTTGGTACGCCCGACAATGATTGCCCCGGCTTTACGCAGATTTGATACTACCGGGCTATCAGTGGTCGCAATCAGGTCGCGTTGCAATTGCAAACCATTAGTTGTCGCGTGGCCAACCTGGTCTACATTAACTTTGATAGTTACCGGGACGCCACTCAGTATCCCAGTTTTGTTTCCTTTGGCAATCGCTTCGTCAATTCGATGCGCTGCAGATAATGCTTCTTCCGGCATCTCGGTGACCACGGCGTTGATCGCAGGATTAACCTCGTCGAGGCGAGCGAGCACGCTCTCTGTGACTTCAACCGCTGAAACATCTCCATTTTTGACCAGTTTTACTAGCTCACAGGCAGGCTGTCGCCACAGATCTGACATGGGTAACTCCCGTGCGTTCGGAGGATCTATCTTAGCAGATGATCTACCGCTGCTGCGATTGAAAATATATCTGCTATTTCGCTAACGGCAAAGAATCTGAATTTACAACCCAAGGCTAATTTTGAATTCCTAAACCTTGCACTAATCAAAAATGAAGTCATTTCAGCCGGGAATTCTTGATCTATATCAATTTAAAAAATCGATAGTAATTCAAAATACATTATCAAAAATAGTCACGGCCTGTTCCACCCTATATGAGTCATAAAGAAATCATTGCAGATGGTACGAGTTTGGCAATTGACAATGAAATACCCTACCAGCCCGCCTCGTTCGATATCTGGGACCAAAAATACCGACTCAAGAAAAAAGACGGCTCTGCAATCGATGGCGATATTGAGGCCACCTTTGCTCGCGTGGCTCGTACCCTGGCAGATCAGGAAAAAAATCAGCAATTACGAAAACACTGGTACGATAAATTCCTGTGGGCGCTGAAAAATGGTGCCATTCCGGCGGGGCGAATCGTCTCCAATGTCGGGGCTGGAAAATACAGGCCGAATACATCCACGATCAATTGCACGGTCTCTGGTGCGATTCAAGATTCCATGGATGATATATTGCAAAAGCTACACGAAGCGGGGCTGACATTAAAAGCCGGGTGTGGGATTGGGTATGAGTTTTCTACGCTACGTCCCAAAGGTGACTATGTCGCCGGTGCTGGTGCATACACCTCGGGTCCGCTGTCATTCATGGATATCTATGACAAAATGTGTTTTACGATTTCCTCTGCTGGAGGGCGTCGCGGCGCGCAAATGGCTACGTTTGATATCAGTCATCCTGACGTGCTGGAAGTAATACGCGCGAAACGGCAGGATGGACGCTTACGACAATTCAACCTGTCCTTGCTGATAACGGAAGAATTTATGCAAGCGCTGGCCAGCGACAGTTTATGGAAACTGGTCTTTCCGGTTCGAGCCTCTGAATTAGAAAGCGATGACATTAATATTGAGGACAGGGAAGATATTGTCTGGCGCGATTGGCCAGCCAGCAACAATTATATAGTGAATGCGGACGGGAAAGTGGCCTGCCGGGTTCATAAAACCATTCCTGCGCGGCAGCTATGGGATGCCATCATGTCCTCGACCTATGACTATGGTGAACCCGGATTTATCCTGATTGACCGGGTGAAGGAATTAAATAACAACTGGTTTTGTGAAAATATTCGCGCAACCAATCCCTGCGGCGAACAACCTTTACCGGAGTACGGTGCCTGTTTGCTCGGATCGATAAACCTGACAAAATTTGTTCTTAGTCCATTTACTGATGAAGCTCGATTTGACTGGGAAAAATTTAGGAATGTGGTGCAGATTTTTACGCGTATGCTGGACAATGTTGCCGATATTAATGGTTTGCCATTACCCCAACAACGGAGTGAAATATTAAGCAAACGCCGACACGGCATGGGGTATCTCGGACTGGGATCAACTTTGACGATGTTAAAGTTGAAATATGGTGGGCAGGCATCGCTAGAGTTTACCGAAACAGTGAGTCGGGAGCTTGCGCTGACAGGTTGGCGGGTGGCACTGGAATTGGCAAAAGAAAAAGGCCCAGCAACCATTTTGGATGAAATTTTTGAGGTGACTGACGAGATGTTACGTCAACGTCCCGAAATGTACGATCACGGTTATCGTCCAGGAGACCCCGTCAAAGGATCAGTCCTGCATGCAAACTACAGCCGCTACATGCAGAAAATTGCTCAACTTGATCCTGAACTAGTCACTGAGTTGGCTAAAATCGGTGCGCGTTTCACGCATCATAGCTCTATCGCTCCAACAGGGACAATTTCGCTGTCGATTGCCAATAATGCCAGTAATGGTATCGAGCCAAGTTTTGCGCACCAGTATGCCCGTAATATTATTCGTCAAGGAAAGAAGTCCAAGGAAAAGGTAGATGTATTTTCTTATGAATTACTCGCCTATCGCCACCTGGTCAATGCGAAAGCATCACCTTACAGTGAGCTGCCTGAGGAGCAGTTACCCGAATATTTCGTTTCAAGTGATGAGATAACACCAGATAACCATGTCGATATACAGGCGGCTGCGCAACAATGGATAGATTCTTCTATCTCAAAAACGGCCAATGTGCCAACCGATTACCCCTATGAGGATTTCAAACATATCTATCTTTATGCACACCAAAAAGGCTTAAAAGGGTGCACGACTTTTCGGTTTAACCCTGAGGTCCATCAAGGTGTATTGGTCAAGCAAGCGGATCTTGAAAAAACGATGTATCAATTCGTTCTGGAAAATGGCGAAGTCATTACTGCAAATGGGAACGAAGTCATCGATTACGACGGTGAAACTCATACGGCAGCCAATTTGTATGATGCACTCAAAGAAGGGTATTACGGGGAGCTTTAGCTGGAAATTCGACATGACTATAAAAATCGACAAAAAAATTACTGAATACTACCTGGTCAACGAGGCTGGGAGTCAGGATCCAGCTGGCAAATCCGAAGCTATAGTTAGGGACGACAATGTCGTGCAAATGCACGAAAAATTGGAACGTCCGCCAATACTCGCGGGGTCGACATATAAAATTAAAACCCCTTTATCGGAACACGCACTTTATGTCACCATCAATGACATTATCCTCAACCCGGAAACCGAGCATGAACTGCACCGGCCGTTTGAAATATTCATTAACTCCAAAAATATGGATCATTTTCAATGGATAGTCGCTTTAACTCGTATTATTTCCGCTGTTTTTCGAAAGGGTGGTGATATTACATTTCTGGTCGAAGAACTACGTTCGGTGTTTGACCCACATGGTGGTTATTTTAAAAAGGGTGGCAAGTTCATGCCTTCGCTGGTTGCCGAAATTGGTGATGTGCTGGAAAACCATTTATGCCATATTGGGATTCTCAAAAAAGCAGAACCCGACCAACATCAAAAGAATTATATTAAGGATAAAGCGGAGGAATACGCCAGGAAAACAGCAGATACGGATACCAGCGCGACCGAATTTCCAGAATCCGCTGAGTTGTGTAACAAATGTTTGACCAAAGCTATGGTTATGTTGGATGGGTGTTTGACCTGCCTGAGTTGTGGTGAATCAAAGTGCGGTTGAGAAATGATACAGACGCCTGCCCTCCTGCTTTAATCGTCCGCGGTATGTTCATATTTAGTCGCGGCCCAAATCGAACTAACATCGACACGTGCCTGATGCATAGTCAGGGTAATCAGGATTTCTTCAGTTCCGGCATAAACACAAATCAGACTTGCCAGTACAAACGGCCATTGCGCTATTTCGGCGAATAGCAAGGTGTAACCGATAAAAGTCACTGCCACTGCTATTTTCACGCTCCAGGTATGATAACTGGTCAGGCACCTGAATTTAATCAGGCCGATGGCTACTGGAATAGAAAAACTGGATACAATCATGGCGAAGTAGAAGATTTCACGCTGTACAATATCCGGCCACAGAATCCAGGCACAGATAGCCATAGTGCTGTAAATCGCAAAATCACCCCAACTGTCCAGGTGGGCACCAAGCGCTGTAATTTGATTGAGTTTTCTGGCCAGAAAACCATCTAGAATATCGGTGAAGCCGGAAAATAACATTATGCCTAGAAACCAGGCCTCCATCTGGTTAAAAGCAAAATAAACCAGCACCGGTGCGAGGCCTATCCTGATCGAACTAACCAAATTGGGAAGATTTATAGTCTTAAGCAGCATACAACGGGCCAGATCTTTGAATTATGATATTTGTATACCACTTACCGATGCACAGACGAAAGGGCCTGTCCACAGTCTAAACCTGATCAGTGTTTATCATGCAACGAGTTTAGCAGGAAGGGAATTACAAATAAAAGACCTGACCCTATCCTGCTATTGGTACCCCAGGGGTTATAATACTGTCGCAATATCATCCTGCTACAGAGGCATTTATGGAAACACCTATTCAATCGCAAACTTCTCTTTTTGAACAATTGGGCTTGGATAGTACAGACTCTGCTATCGAAATATTCATCGATAAGCATCGTCCTTTAGTGGGCGATATTGAATTGTACGAAGCAACAACTGGAATGCTTCGCAGGCGTCTTTCTTATAACAGGTAAAAGACGAAGATGCCGATTGGGCAGAAATCGTCGATCATCTCGACGCGCTATTGCGTTATCCAGCTGATTAGCGGATCAATGGGCTAGCGTAGGTCCTGTACCTGTCGTGACGATTATCTAAATTCAGCAGGTTCCTGGAAGGTTCAATTTGATGATATCCTGCAGTCTGTAAATTAACCTGGCCCACAATCGATACGGAGGAGTGATGTCGTTAAAAGCATTAATCGTAGGTGCGGGAAGCGGAGTCAGTGCCTCGTTTGCTCGGGCCCTAGCTAGACAGGGAGCCAATATCGCGCTTGCGGCGCGAAACATCGACAAGTTGGGTGGGTTAAAGCAGGAGATCGACGCAATAGCTATTGCCTGTGATGCAACCGATGCCGATCAGGTGGCAAATCTTTTTGAGCAGGTGGATAAATCTATAGGTACACCAGATGTGGTGCTGTACAACGCCAGTGCTTATACTGCGGGTCCCGTAGCTGAACTTGCCCCACCGGCTGTTCAGCAATCTTTATTGTTAACCGGGTACGGCGGATTTCTGGTGGCGCAGCAGGCGGCCAGAAGAATGCAGTCAGCCGGCAGTGGTGCTATCTTTTTTACCGGGGCAACGGCCAGTATTAAAGGCTTTCCCGAGTTTGCCCCGTTCGCGATGGGTAAGTTCGCCCTGCGTGGACTGACCCAGAGTCTGGCGCGTGAACTGGGACCTCAAAATATTCATATTGCGCACTTTATTATCGATGGGTCGATCGCATCTCCAGGGCGGGATTTAAACAACGATAATCCCTCGTCAAACGCCGACGATGCCATGCTGGAACCCGATGCGATTGCTGAGGTATATTTATCGGTGTTAAACCAGCATCGCAGCGCCTGGAGCCTCGAGGTTGATTTACGCCCGTGGAAGGAGCCTTTTTAGCGTTTTTGCAGACTGATATGGTGTCCAACCCAATCCGGTCTTTCGGATACTACAGCCTGTTTGAGTGCTGCCTGTACTGATTCGGGCATTTCTATAGTTCGCGATTCGCGGGTAGCATAATGCAATACCATAAATTCAGCGGTTGCGCATAGACTACCATTCACCATCATCGTATGGGCAAACCAGATTTTCTTTGGATCGATTCCAAGTATCACCGATTCGACTTCCAATACCGCCGGGGATCGCACATCGCTAAGATAGCGAAGGTGAGTCTCTACCGTGTATAGTGCACATCCGGTTTCATCGAAGTAATCAACGCCGATACCAAAATGATCCTGAAGCTTCCAGGTCGTGTTGGTAAACGGCAGCAGGTAGTAGGCTTCGTTCAGGTGCCCATAGGCATCGAGCCAGGTATCCTGCAGTGGTTCCGAATGAAAATTGAAGGTGGTCATTGGCAGGTCCGTGATTGGCACTACAGCAATAGAACAGTATAAATTTTAAATTTAGAGCGATAAAGCAAATAATTAATTCTCGCAAAGACGCCAGGCACGCAAAGGCGATGGATATAATTATTGTTAAAGCAATTCTTTACCAGGGCTGTGAATCGGGCTATCAACATCATACTTTAATATATTCCTTATCCCGTTCCCTGTCTTCTTATGCGTGCCTGACGTATTTGCGAGAACCGTAATTAACAGATCCTTGCTATGCCTAAAAATCGATATGCACGGCTAAGCGCTGATAGTAGAATCGCGCGATGCAAGCTATCGTCAAGATATCAAACTTATCGAAAACCTACGAAACCGGTGATCAGGCGCTCAAGCATATTGACCTGGAGATCTATGAGGGCGAAATACTCGCCTTGCTCGGACCTAACGGTGCGGGAAAAACAACCCTGATTTCGATTATATGTGGCATAGTTTCCTCGAGCTCAGGATCGGTGACTGTGGCCGGACACGATATTGTCAGTGGATACCGGATCACCCGTGACCTGATCGGGCTGGTGCCACAGGAATTGACCCTCGGCGCATTCGATACGGTCTGGAACACGGTCAGATTTAGTCGCGGGTTGTTCGGGAAAAAACCCAACCCGGCCTATATCGAACAATTGCTCAAGGATTTGTCGCTTTACGATAAAAAGGACAATGAACTGATGACCCTGTCGGGCGGCATGAAGCGCCGCGTGTTAATTGCCAAAGCCTTATCGCATGAGCCGAGGATATTATTTCTGGATGAACCCACTGCCGGGGTAGACGTTGAGCTTCGCCGCGATATGTGGAAGCTGGTGCGGCGCCTGCAGGAATCCGGGGTAACGATTATTTTAACCACCCACTATATCGAAGAAGCCGAGGAGATCGCTGATCGGGTGGGCATTATCAGTAATGGCGAGCTGGTGCTGGTGGGTGACAAAAATACCTTAATGCACGAACTGGGCAAAAAGCAGTTAATTCTCGACCTTAAACACCCCATAGTGGACCTGCCTGAAAGTCTCACCGAATATGCCCTTGAAGTTTCGGGTGATGGCAATCAGCTAACCTATACCTACGATACCCATTCCACGCGAACCGGGATCACGGCGCTGTTACAGAGCTTGAACGAAGCCGGTTTGTCGATGAAAGACCTGAAAACAAGGCAGACCTCGCTGGAAGATATATTCGTTAACCTGGTGAGGTCGCAGGCATGAACTTTCAGGCTATTAGAGTCATTTACAAATTTGAAATGTTGCGCGCGTGGAATACGCTGTTGCAAACTATCGCATCGCCGGTGATATCGACATCGCTGTATTTTGTCGTGTTTGGTGCCGCAATCGGTTCTCGAATCGAACAGGTAGAAGGCGTTCAATATGGTTTATTTATCGTGCCGGGTTTGGTCATGCTGTCACTGCTGACGCAGAGTATTGCAAATGCCTCGTTTGGCATATTCTTCCCCATATTTACTGGTCAAATCTACGAGGTGATGTCGGCTCCTGTTTCCTTTTTCGAAATTATCGTCGGCTATGTCGGGGCTGCTGCTTCCAAGTCACTGATCCTCGGTACTATCATCCTGATTACGGCTAATTTGTTTGTCGATATGGAAATTGCTCATCCAGTCTGGATGGTTTCTTTTCTGATTCTAACCTGTGTATCGTTCAGCCTGTTCGGATTTATAATCGGTTTGTGGGCGACAAATTTTGATAAACTGCAATTGATTCCGATGCTGATAATCACGCCGCTGGTGTTTCTCGGTGGTAGCTTTTATTCTGTCAGTATGTTGCCCCCGGCCTGGCAAACGGTTACTTTATTTAACCCGGTTCTCTATCTGATCAGTGGTTTCCGCTGGAGCTTTTTCGAAGTCGCGGATGTTGGCGTAGAAATTAGCCTGATGATGATCACGCTATTCCTGTTTTCCTGTTTACTGTTGGTGCGGTGGATGTTTAAGTCCGGTTACCGGCTCAAACAATAGTTGGACAGTCTGGGAGCCTCTGATCAATTATGTCATGTCTCTGGCCCACAGGCTGAACCGCAATCAAGGCGCAACTTTGATAACATGCGTCGGCCTGGTGAAAAGTTGTACCAAAAGTAGGCGCATTTGCGACGCAGAGTGCGGGTCAGCCTGTGAGCCCCGTAGGGCGGGCTCTGAAACGCACATCTACTGCGTCGCCTAAAGCGCTTACTTTGGTGCACTTCTTACAAAGGACTCAGGCCATTTGCTGCGAAGCGCGTCTTGTATCTGTACCTTTTAGAACCCGCAGAGATATAACATAATTGATCAGAGGTTCCCTAGATTGGTAATCAGTAGTTGATTATCCGGATATCTAATCCGTGCGTCCCTGCACGGATGCGATACGTCCAATCTGCCGCGCGCTGCGGGCTATACTTAATGCTGCCAAAAATACTTACCTACTTCGACAGCGACCTGAGCGCGAGTTAAACCAATATCTTCCAGCATACGATCGCTTAATTCTGACAGTTGCTGACGTTCCCGGGAACGTGCTCCCCAGATAGACAGGGTGTTTAGAACTTTGACTGTTGACGCTTCAAGGTGCTGTATAATGCCATACACGGCTGAACTGACGTCAATATCCTCGACGAATTTATGTAATCTCAAAGTAGTCATGTTGTTTCTCCTGATAAATGCTGCCAGGGGGACGAGACCGGGCCGCTGTGTTAGTTTACGTCGGTAATTATAGCGATTAACTGTTATAGAAACAGATACAGAAAAATAGAAATAAATACATAACAGTTTACCATAACAGTTTATCTGTTCTGAAACTTTGTGACGCACTTCACATGATTTTTACCGAAGCTCGATAAAAAATCCCGGAACCGTTATTCCCGGATTTAATTATTTTTTTATGTATCTGATTTTAAAGGGTAAAATCCAGCTATTCGGGCGGCAGTTTGGTGCGCCTGGTTTTGCCGGGTCAGGGCCGATTCATACTCAAAAAAGCGGGTCTGAAATAAATTTAATTGCTGCCAGATTATTTAAATAAAAGCTGTAATTTTAACGATTTAAGGCACAAGTACAGTTGAACCTGTCGTGTTTCGAGCCTCAAGATTGCGGTGCGCTTCTGCACATTCGGCCAGAGCATAAGTCTGGTTAACGTGTATTTTGACTTGCTTATTTTCGACCACCTCAATCAATCGCTCGCTGCCCTGTTCGAGTAATTCCCGTGTCGCTACATGGGTAGCCAGAGTGGGTCGGGTAACATAAAGCGAACCCTTCGGTCCCAATATGCCCGGATTAAACGGTTCTACCGGGCCGCTCGCATTGCCATAGGTCGCCAGCACGCCGAACGGCTGTAGTGATTCAAGAGAGGCTTCAAAGGTAGCCTTACCGATCGAATCGTAGGCTGCTGCTACACCCTTGCCATCGGTTAGATCGCGCACGCGTACCGGGATGTCTTCCTCGCGATAAAGGATCGTGTGATCGCATCCATTCGCTTTCGCCAGCTCGGCTTTTTCCTCTGTACCAACACATCCAATCACGGTCGCGCCCAATAAACTGGCCCACTGGCATAATATTAGCCCTACGCCACCGGCAGCTGCATAGACCAGAATAGAATCACTAGTTTGCACCGGGTAGGTGCGGAATAAAAGGTAATGCGCGGTAAGACCCTTTAACATCATCGCAGCAGCGGTTTGGTCGTCTATACCGGGAGGGATTTTAACCAGGTGGTCGGCACTAATCAGTCGCGCCTCGGCATAGGCGCCAATTTGCATCACGTAGGCAACTCGATCACCGCTAGAGATTGAACTGACTCCCTCGCCGACGGCTTCCACGATTCCAACTGCTTCCATACCCAGTATGGCCGGAAAACCGGCGACCGGATAAAGTCCGCTTCGACCATAAACATCGATATAGTTTAAACCGCAGGCTGTTTGACGCAGTCGCACCTGCCCTTTACCTGGTTCGTCTACATCAATATCTTCCCAGCGGAGTACCTCGGGACCACCTGTTTGATGAATTCTTATGGCTTTGGTCATAGTGATTTCCGTCGATTTGGCATATTCGAAGATCCATAGTATACCTTGAGATACGAGCGTGTTTGTCCAGTTCTGTACATTTTTACTTCCGGGATGAGATCGAACTGTCTGCTGTATATCGGATCGCGACAAACAACACTGAGATCACCAGTGCGACACCGAGCCATTGCAATCCAGACAAATTCTCCTGCAGGACTATGGCTGCCAATAGTATTGAAACCACCGGTTCCAGATTTAATATCAAAGCCGCGGTGGCAGCCGGTAGTCGCGCCAGTGCTTCGAACTGGCAAAGAATCGCTACCAGATAAAACAGCGTTGCCGCGGCAAGTGCAATTAAACCACTGGTAGCAGTCGACAGGGAAAACTGCGTATAAACAAGCGGAACAATCATCACCAGACCGACAGTATTTACCCAGAAGGTCATTATTAAGGGGTTTAGGCGAGGGGCTATGCGAGCGCCTTTGATAAAGGTATAGGCTGCGCCTAAAGCCGCGAGTGAGGAAAACATCAATCCGCTTGAATCCAGCTTCACGGGCCCACCCGATAGGGCCAGATATAGACCCACAAAGGCGAGGCAAAATATTGATATCAGTAGGGGTGAAGGGGATACCAGTTTGAGTAACACCGAATAAGCCAGCACCAGTAACGGATAGGTATAGAGAATAAGCACAGCGAGGCTCACCGAAATTGTTTCTACCGACAACAGGTAACAAATCATTGCCCCCGACCATACCAATCCGAGCACAAAAACCGGCAGGCGCTGTTGAGGGTCGATATTAAATACCCGGTCTCTGGATCTAATCAGCAGGCCGAAGACGAGTGTCGAAATCAGAAAACGCGTAAGCATCAACGTCATCGCGTTCCCACCGCTGCCATAAAAAATCTTCGCCTGGGTCGTGATGACGCCGAGACTGATTGCGGTAATCAGGGCAAAAATGATACCAGCATGGTTTGGCTTGACCGGATTCATGCTAAATACTTTAAAGCAATTTCATTCACGTTGGCTAAAGATTAATAAATATTTACCTGGCTTGCCAAGCGCAACTGGTTTCTATAATGTCGTATCGATTGACCGAGCCCGAGTAACTACATGCCCGTATTAGAATTACCTGACTCCCTGGTGAGTGCCGATTGGTTAAAACTAAATATTGATCATCCGCAATTAGTGGTTTATGACGCCAGTTGGCATATGCCTGCATCGGGCCGGGATGGCTTCGAGGAATGGAAAAACCAGCGGATCAAAAAAGCGCGATTTTTCGATTTTGATCAAAAACTGTGTGCCCCTGGATCGGAATTTCCGCATATGATGCCGGATGCTGAGCATTTTACCGCTGAGGTGCAAAAACTCGGCCTAAATAACAACAGTGTCGTTGTGATATACGATTCGATCGGGCTATTTTCCAGTCCGCGGGTCTGGTGGATGTTGAAATCGATGGGGTTTGAGCAATGCGCCGTGCTGGATGGTGGATTGCCGGCCTGGTTAAATGCCGGATTTGCGATCGATCATGATGCGGAATCAAATCCCGGTGATCCTGGAGACTTTGTTGCCAGTAAGGTCGCCGGTGATTTTTGCGATACACAGGCGGTGCTCGCCGGCATCGGTGACGCTGGGGTTACGATACTCGATGCAAGGCCCGGCGAACGCTTTCGTGGCGAAGTAGAAGAACCGCGCGCCGGGTTGCGAAGAGGGCATATGCCGGGCGCACTGAATTTACCCTTTTCCGAGTTACTCGACCGGGGTTTAATGAAACCTAAAGACGAATTGAAACAAATATTTAGCCGCAAAATTCCTGCGGGTAACCGCGCGATCTGTAGTTGTGGGTCCGGAATTACCGCTTGCGTGATCGCCTTTGCGGCCCATCGGATCGGCTACGAACAGGTATCAGTTTACGACGGTTCCTGGTGCGAATGGGGACAACCCGGCACTCTACCGGTTGAATAAGCCTAGCAGGCCGGCAATGTCCTCGAACACGATATCGGCCAGCGGTTCCAGTTCATCGCGCGTACTGGCACCGGTAAGAACGCCGACACAGAGCCCAGCCTGCGCATTTTTCCCCATTTCCATATCGTGACGGTTATCGCCGACTACGATGACATCGGTGGGTGTCAACGACATAGCCTCGCAAAATGCGAGTACCATGCCTGGTTCGGGTTTGACACCGTGGCCGCTGTCATAGCCGCATAGAAATTCGAATTCTGATATTACATCAAAGGATTCCAGGGTGTTATGGATTCCCTGGTAGCTGTCGCTGGTGGCGACGCCAAGTTTCAATCCTGCCCGACTGAGTGTTCGCAGGGTAGCTTGTAAGTCCCTTACCGGGGTGGAATTCAGTGCCACCTGTTGTTGGAAAATCTGGTTGAGGCGTACACTCAGCGATTCAAGTTTTGTTTCGTCATTGATTTCGGGCAAATGCTCGGCCCAGGCTTTTGCAATCTCGTGATTGGTGCCAGCGGCCAGTAACGAGCCACCGATAAAACGGTTTGTGGCCTGGTCGTAGCCATGACAGCTAAGTAACTGCTGTGCTAATTGCACATCATTGTTAGTGAGTTCGAGTGCTGCGTAACGATACGCTGGCAGCCAGGTTGGGATAAAGTCTATCAGGGTTCCGTCTTTATCAAAAATTATACCCTTGTAGGCCATCAGTCATTAACTGCCGGTTTGACAGGCTTCATTATCGTTTTTGACCCGCTGTTTAAGGCAATAACAGTGACTGGAGCGTGTTTTTATAGCCGTGCGCTGTTTTAATTTCCAGGCCTGCAACCTTGCCGTCGTCGTCATATCGTCTCAGCTGGACAGCGGCCTGGTGGTATGGGCTGGATTCGAATGTTTCGATTTCAGTTTCGGTCATCGGTCCACCCTGAACCTGTAATGACTGAACCGAAGCCGCTGATAGTAGTGCGAAATATTGTTCATCGACAGCACACAGATATTTTTTCGCGGCGACGTGCAGGCGAATCGGTTCGGTGACCGGGGCCGGATAATGGGTTTCGAGGAACTTAGCACCTGCCAACTCGTGCAGGTTGTCGACCCCGGATTCAAGTGCATCGATGGGAAAGTCACCCACGAAGTGACCGATATCGTGCAGCAGGGCTGCGATCACCAGGTCATTCGTAGCGCCATCGGCAGCTGCACAGGCGGCAGTCTGTTCCATATGTTGTGTCATGCTGACCGGCTCACCCATATACTCGTCACTACCACGACGTGCAAACAGATCGAGAATAAAATCGACGATGGAAAGGCGATCCAATGGTTTTTGATGCATCGTAGGTCCTGGTTCGAAAGTGGTCTATATCGGGGCATATTTTCGCATCACGACATTCTGGAGCAGGTCTGTCGATTAGTAAATAATTGATTGAGCAAATCCAGCACCCTGAGAATTCGAGTCTATCGAGTGTGTCCTCGAATAATCCCAGATAAGTAATTCAACCAACTAGTTGACTATTTATTTGATTTACAATATATTCAACTCTTGGGTTGAATATAAATGAATGAAAACAAACTATCCATGTTGCTTAAGGCCGTCAGTGACGCCACCCGGAGATCGCTGTTAACCCTGTTATGTCAGCAGGGTAAGACACGGGTTACCGATCTGGCCCGGGTTTATGAGCTGTCGTTAAACGCGGTATCGAAACACATCAAGGTGCTGGAGAAAGCAGGACTGGTAAGCCGCGAGACGGTCGGCAGAACCCACTGGATAAAGGCCGATTTGACTCAAACGAGCGCAATTGAGGACTGGTTCAGGTCACTCAAATCTATCTGGGCGTTGCGCCTGGATAATCTCGACGAACTAATGACCGGGGGAGATAAGAATAATGAATGAATTAATCTGTAAACTAGATGCGGTGATCAATGCGCCGATCGAAGAAGTTTTTGACGCCTGGTTAGATCCACAGCTTTTGTCACGCTTCATGCTGCCGATGCCGGGAATGCCACATCCCAAAACCGAAGTGGATGCTCGCGAGGGCGGACGCTTCACTATCGACATGGATGTCGGGGAGCATATTATTCCTCATTCGGGGACCTACCTGGAGCTCGATCGACCCAATCGCCTGGTGTTTAGCTGGGAGACGCCGTTCTCCACCGATGGAAGCACTGTAACGCTGGATTTTACAACACGGGATTCGAGTAATACTCGTATAGTACTAACCCATGTCAGATTCATTGACGAAGAATCCCGTAGCAATCATGAAATTGGATGGGGCAATATCCTGACTGCTCTCGACAACCTGTTTTAAGAAAAAGGAGAATTAACATGCAACTGGGAAATATAGTGTCCAGAGACGAGTGGCTTGAAGCACGAAAAATACTTTTGCAGGAAGAAAAAGACTTTACCAGACTTCGCGATCAGTTGAGCCGGAAGCGAAGACAGCTGCCCTGGCTAAAAGTCGATACCGATTAAATTTTCGAAGACCTGAATGGAAAATTAAGTCTTGGCGATTTATTCGAGGATAAAAGCCAACTTATCATCTATCACTTCATGTATGGACCCGACTGGGAGGAGGGCTGCCCAAGTTGTAGTTTCTGGGCCGATAATTTTAATGGTATCGATATTCGTCTCCGTCATCGCGATCAATACGAATACTAAGTCCGGTTTTCCGAACCGATGAGGGACCTGGTCTGCAAATATCTCAGGTAAATGAAGCTACCGATACCCGCGCCGAGGTGTTTCAGGCTGTGCCCGCTAATTAGCCCTAGCCAATCGAAAATCTGGTCGTCAAGAATCTCGAAAATCTTGGCGGCCAGGTACCAGCCGAGAAACCACCAGATTGCACGGGCGCGGGTAAACTTTTCCTCGAACATCAACAGAATCATTGGAATCAACAACATCGGTAAGAATTGCACCAGGCCATAGGGGCGCAGATCTCCATCACCTGCCAGTTCACTGCGATGCCAGTAGACTATCGACAAGACCCCGACGATTATTAACGGCAGGAAAATTATCCTGGCGAAATTTAGTGAAACTCGCTCGGCCAGGATAATGGTAAAAAAGGACATGAACGCGAGTGTCATCGGCAGGCGATCCCAGACCAGGCTTTGGTTATCCGGCATCCAGTGGTAATAGGCCGATCCGGCCGCGACAGCCGCCAGCGCAGCGAAAAACGTGATGTATACCGCAAATATGGAATCGACGACAATCAGCGATCGCCGGATGCAAAGGAAGTACAGGCCGGCAAGACCGATCAGGGCAAAGAACAGGTTTGTCGTGACGTTCAGCGTATTTGGAATATCGAAATAATCCCGTTGATCAGCAAACTGGTGATATTGCTGGTCTTGGGGTACCGGATTTACAAGGACACTGGCGACAATAATTACCGCTGTAACCAGTGCCAATATCACCACTTTCCTACTTGTCGCATTAAAAGTCATTGGCTGTCTGTTTTATAGCCAGGGGTGATTGCAACGAGATGTCTTAGATCATTCGTGCCGAAACTGATGCCAAACTTGCTGCGCAATATTTTATTCAGGCTGGCCTCGTTTCCGATCATGGTTTCTTCTCGATGAGCCTTGTTATTGTCGATATAGCGGCCGTTAGCATAGGTAATTCGGCCTTGTCCTGTGGCGCGCGAACAAACGATTTTGCGTGTAAATGGGGATGAACTACTGGTTTGATGATAATCACACATGGCATCGAAGTGATGCAGTGGATGTGAATTCATATCAAAAATATACTGTGATTTCCAGTCGCCAGCCTTGAATCGTTGTTGCAATACCCATCTATTTTCTTTATTTAGCAAGCGATAATAGCGATCAAACTGGAAGCAATCCTGGCTGCCAGGAATGAGCGGCAATAAAAACGAATCACCGAATCCAACATCGGCAATTACCGGTTGGTCGATTTTGACCTGAATCAGCATGTGATCGAACTCGGGACCCAGCGATCTCCCATCATAAGTTCGGGCTGATAACAATTTTACGCTGAAACCAAGCTTGTCCAGCAGCCAGGCAAACGCACAGTTGAGTTCATAGCAAAAGCCACCACGCTTTTGATTGACAATTTTATCGAGGATCTCCGGCAGGGCCAGCTCGATGCGACGACCCAGCATAATATCGAGGTTTTCAAATGGAACTGATTGCAGGTGGGCCAGATGCAAATGATTTAAATTGATCAGGGTTGGTGCCAGGCTCCCCGCATAGGCTATTCGATCCAGGTAGGCTTCGATGGTGACAATTTGAGAGTTGATACCAGATACCCCGACAATTGATGAACTAATAGATCTCGTGTTAGCGGTTTATCGACAGGCCACAAAGCTGAATCATTATGCCGGTGCCGGATTGCCTGTAGACCATTTTTTAAAACGTTTTTTGCAGTAAGCCAGCAGGCTAGGGTAGTCAGGAAAATAAAGCTCAAAACCGTCTTCGGCTGGTGCATCATACTCGCAAAAATCATTTTCATGGGTACGACAAATAGTCGGACGGTCCTGGTAAATTCCACATCGCCCATCCATTTCAAGATGACTGCAAGGCGCGACAAACATAACGAACCAGCCATCTTCATCTTTATAGACACCGACACCATGGTGCGAAACCTGCCAGAGCAGGATTTCAAAACTATATTTTGAGCGTGGGGTGCCGATCTGCTGGGTGACATAGGTGCAACAGGTGGAATCGATGCAGCGATCGCATTTATTGCTGCTTTTTGTCTCGGCGCTGAATTCGATGCTGGGAAAATTGGGATTGTTCATTACTAATCTCCAAGCCAGTCTCTGGGTTGCAAGTAATAGTCTGTGAGCTCGGCCTCGGCAGTTTCGGCCTCTGGGGAGAAATTATATTGCCAGTTCACCACCGGTGGCAGGGACATCAGAATCGATTCCGTGCGACCACCCGATTGCAGACCAAAAAGAGTGCCGCGATCGTAGACCAGGTTGAATTCGACATAACGGCCACGGCGATACCACTGGAATTTTTTCTCTCTCTCGCCAAATTCAGTGTGTTTGCGTTTCTCTACAATCGGAAGGTAGGCAGGCAGGTAGTGGTCGCCAACACTGCGCATGAAACTGAAGGCAGTCTCGAAGTCGGGCTGGTTAAGGTCGTCGAAAAATAAGCCACCAATGCCGCGCGCTTCCCGTCGATGCTTAATATAAAAGTATTCATCACACCATTTTTTGTACCTGGCGTAAATATCGCGGTCAAAACCCTCACAGGCCTTTCTGGCGGTCCGATGCCAGTGTTCACAGTCTTCCTGGTATCCATAGTAGGGAGTCAGATCAAATCCACCCCCAAACCACCAGACCGGCTCCTGACCGGGTTTATTGGCGATGAAAAATCGTACGTTTGCATGGGAGGTTGGCACGTGAGGATTGATGGGGTGCATCACCAGGGAGACACCCATGGCTCGGAAGCTACGACCTGCCAGTTTGGGTCTATGTGCTGTTGCGGATGCAGGAAGGTTGTCACCGCTCACCTCGGAAAAATTAACACCGGCCTGTTCAAAAACCCGACCACTACGCAGCACCATGGTGCGGCCTCCACCCCCTGCCTCCCGTGACCATTCGTCATTGGTAAATTCACCGACCCCATCAGCAGTCTGGAGGCTATCGGTGACCTTGTCCTGCAAGGCCTTAAGGTAAGATTTAACCAGGTCAATCTGATTGTTCATTTTGCTGTTCTAATGGTATCGCCGGTAGCGAGGGATTTTATCTCACTCGGGTGATTTGTGCCCCTGTTGAAGCCTGTGACGATATGATTTAATTCTCCACCAAATTGGCGGCGAGCCTGCAAGGCGTTACGAATGACTGCACGGCGGTGCCGGTTTGCGCTGGTCGATATAATCGGTGAATGCATCTCGCTGCATAGCGCTTCAATAAAAGGGTGATTGGTAATGCGAACTGCAACAGTTGGGTATTCACCGCGAAGCCAGACCGGGCAATTTCTGGCGGCTGGTACTAGCCAGGTGACCGGATATTGGTTTTTCTGCCTGACTAAATCGATTTGCTGTTGCGATAAACCGGGATCGATATAAGGCGCGCAATATTCGATCCGCGATGAAAGCAGAATTAAACCTTTGCTAAGCGGCCGGTGTTTAATGTTCAGGATTCGAATAGCACTGGAGGCCAGCATGGGGTGGCAGCCAAAACCCCAGATCGTATCGGTAGGGTAGGCAATAACGGCTCCATTCTCGATGGCATTACTCAATCGCTTGATTGACCAGGGAGACATGGGGGACCAGGATTCAGAATGGGGTATCGGCGGTTTTTTTGGCTACGGCTTTCTTTTTAGTCATTTTTTTCCTGGCCGTTTTTTTCGCCGACCCCTTCTTCCCAGCTGATTTCTTCCCCGCGGCTTTCTTTTTAGTCGCTTTTTTACGACGCGACTTGGGTAACGGCGCTTTTTCAATTAATTCCCGACACACTTCCAGTGTCAGAGTTTCCGGATTTTCCACATCCTTCGGTATTCGCGCATTTTTGACGCCATCGGTAATATAAGGACCGTATCTTCCTCGCAGTATGATGATATCGGTACCTTCGAAAACCTTTATTTCGCGATTGGCGTCGAATTCTTTCTTTTCACGCACTAGTTCGAGGGCTCTTTCCAGCGTCAGGGTGAACGGATCGTCCCCTTCTTTGACGTTGAGTGAAACAAATTTACTGTCATATTTCACATAAGGACCGAAACGACCTATGTTGGTTGAAATAGCCTCGCCTTCTGGTGAGGTGCCGAGCTCTCTGGGTAATTTGAATAACTCCAGCGCTTCTTCCAGATTGATAGTGTCCATTTTCTGGCCTGGCCGGAGGCCGGCAAAACGCGGTTTGTCTTCATCTTCACGCGTTCCAATCTGGACGAAAGGTCCATAACGGCCCATACGTACGGTGATCGGTTTTCCACTTTTTTCGTCAGTGCCGAGTTGGCGTGCCTGAATGGCCTCATCGCGACTGACTGTTTCCATCTTGTCGTCAACCAGGTTTTTGAATGTACGCCAGAAATTTTCCATCAAGGGCAACCATTCCGTCTCACCGCGCGATATTGCGTCCAGTGACTCCTCCAGTTGCGCGGTAAAATCATAGTCGACATATTGCGTGAAATGCTGGGTCAGAAAACGTGCGACGACACGACCAACATCGGTCGGGTGAAAACGCCTGCTTTCCAGTTCAACGTATTCACGATCCAGTAATGTGGTAATAATTGAGGCATAGGTAGACGGTCGCCCGATACCATATTCCTCTAGAGTCTTGACCAGGGTTGCCTCACTATAGCGCGGTGGTGGTTCAGTAAAATGCTGCTCAAGACGAATTTCTTTTAAATCGACACTATCACCCTGTTTAAGCGGTGGCAGGATATTCTCTTTAGAATCTTCCTTTTTGGCGTCATCAATGTCTTCAATATAAACCCGCATGAAACCCAGATTGCGAATTGTGGAGCCATTCGCGCGAAATGTATTTTCACTGCCGCAGGCCAGGTCTACCTTAACCGTGTCCAGCGTGGCGTGAATCATCTGGCAGGCAATCGTGCGTTTCCAGATCAGGCTATAAAGCCGAAATTCATCATCGCCCAGGTGTTCCTTGATCTTGAACGGCTCATATGCGGGATTGGTAGGACGTATTGCTTCGTGTGCTTCCTGAGCATTTGCCGAGGTTGCTTTAAAAATACGTTCTGATTCGGATAAATTTTCCTGACCAAATTTCTCGGAAATGAATTCTCGTATTTGACCCAGAGCCTCGCTAGACAAGGTCACCGAGTCGGTGCGCATGTAGGAAATGAGTCCATCCTGCCCGGCACCGACATCGATACCTTCATAGAGTCGTTGTGCCGTGCGCATGGTACGTTGCGCTCCGAATCCAAGCTTTCGCGAGGCTTCTTGCTGTAAGGTCGAGGTGGTAAATGGAGGTGCCGGATTTCGTTTGCGTTGCTTCTTTTCGACTTCAGCGACGCGTAATTTACCGTTCGCGGACTGGTTCAATACAAGCTGGGCTGAATTTGCCTGGTCGGCATTAGTGATGGTGAACTGTTTGACTTTCTCTCCCTGAAGCTGGGTCAACCTGGCGCTGAAAGGCTGACCTTCGAAGCTATTGTCAGACTCGATGCTCCAGTATTCCCGGGGATCGAATGCTTCTATTTCGAGCTCACGCTCGACGATCATTCGTAACGCCGGGCTCTGTACTCGACCGGCCGACAGGCCTCGTCGAATTTTCCGCCATAGCAGTGGCGACAGGTTGAACCCTACCAGGTAGTCGAGCGCACGCCTGGCTTGCTGCGCGTTGACCAGGTCCATCGTGATTTCGCGTGGATTGGCAACTGCGTCGCTGACCGCCTGTTTGGTTATTTCGTGAAACGCGACCCGGTAAGCGCGTTTGTTTTTCATCAGGCTTTTTTCTTTTAACAGCTCGTACAAATGCCAGGAAATGGCTTCACCTTCGCGGTCAGGATCAGTCGCCAGGTACAGGGAATCGGCTATTCGCATTTCCCGCTTAATATTATTAATGTGCTTTTCGTTACGTTCGACAACACTGTAGTTCATCTTAAAATTATTGTCGGTTTCGACAGCACCTTCCTTGGGTACCAGGTCACGCACATGACCATAGGAGGCAAGAACCTTGAAATCCTTGCCCAGGTATTTCTCTATAGTTTTAGCTTTAGCAGGCGATTCTACGATGACGAGATTGCTGGCCATTGATCACTAGAATCTAGAGGTTAAAATTAATATAAATTATTGATGACACGCGCATCTTCAATGAAAAATCGCTGGCTGGTCGGCAAATACAATATCTTCATAATGCATCAGCGTGTTTTCATCATGCTCTTCGGCACTGTTGAACAACACCATCATTACCACCCATTTGAGTTCTTCGATATCGACTTCAGTATTAGACTCGAGGGCCATAACGCGGTTAATCACGAGTTCGCGTAATGTCGGGGTCAATACGCCCGACTGTTCCAGAAAAAGCAAAAATCCTTGCGAATTATCGGCCAGACGTTGAGTTTCCTGTTGTGAAAAGACTCTAGTGGTATGCGATGATTGATTAATTGCCGGGATATCTTCATCCAGTGCAAGCCCGTCCAGCCACTCGAAAGCCTTGTCGATTTCGAGGCTGTCAAAACCTGCGGCACGCAGATCTGCATCGATTCCATCCCGATCCTCGGGCAAGCTGTTCTCCTGATCAGCGTAGCTGGAAAATATGTACATCAAAACGTCTATTACGCCTTCTTTCATGAATGCCTCATTAAATTCTGACGAAGCAGCCGCCAGGTGCTGATTGAATCCTGTTGTTTAGCTCAAGCGATAATAGCATGGATGAAAGCTTGTCGATGGTCAAGCCGCTACGTTCAACGAGGACATCCGAAGACACAGGATCGTAACCAATGGAGTCCAGTAATTGAATCGCCGCCTGGTCCAGCTGGTAATCAGGGTCTTCGCCTGTTTCCTGCTGTTGCTCTACGATAAAGCCCAGAAGACTTCCGAGTTCTTCAATGATATCGGAAGCCTGGTCAACCAGTTTGGCTCCTTCTCTAATTAACTGATGGCAGCCTCTGGCCTGCGGATTGTGAATCGATCCGGGCACGGCAAACACTTCGCGTCCCTGTTCCGCCGCCAGATGGGCAGTAATCAACGAACCACTGCGACGTGTCGCTTCAACTACAAGGGTAGCGACACACATTCCACTGATAATCCGGTTACGGCGAGGAAAATTTTCGCTACGTGGGCCGGTACCGAGCGGGAACTCGGTAACCAGTAAACCTTTTTCGTGAATCTCGTAAGCCAATTGGCGATTGCCAGATGGATAAATACGGTCGAGACCGGTACCGGTGACCGCAATGGTGTTACCGCCACATGACAGTGCACCCTCGTGCGCCCGGGAATCTATCCCGGTTGCCATACCACTGGTGATAGTTATCCCAGACCGGGCCAGAAAGCGAGCGAAATCGGATGCCGTATTAGCGCCTCCAGGGGTGCAATTGCGGCTACCCACTATCGCGATTTGTGGATGTTCGAGTATTTCGATATTGCCGCTGCCGTAAAGTAAGGGCGGGAAGTTGGTGGTTTGTTTTAGTAGCGCGGGGTAGGCGTCATCGTCAAAACAGATAATATGATTACCCGGCTGCGCAGCCCAGGTGAGCTCCTGTTCGACCAGTTTCCGATCCGGATCCAGTACCCGATCAATCTGTTTCTGCTTCAGTCCGGCTGCCTGCAAATCGCGGCGACTGGCATTGAGTATCGCATTGAAATCACCGCCGAAGCGATCGCGCAGTTTGATCAGCGAAACCCGACCCAGGCCAAAAATGTGATGAAGCGTAAGAAAACTGGCAAGCTGATCCTTTAGCATCCTAAATCCAGTGAAACAGTTAGTGATTCAGACGATACCACACCCCTCTAACCCGAACAATTCATAAACATGCGCGTGCCCTTGCTTGTTCTTTGATTTTACAGAAACATCCTCAATCGACCGGATCAATAAGTCCGGCGCTCAATCTGATAATTCCCTGTAAAATCAAAGCCAGGCGCAATCATCACGGCAGCTAATGAACTGTCCGGGCTAATGCGCCTTCGATTATTTTTATGACTTTTAGTCGCCCAGCTTAAAAAATTAAATTGAAGCTGTTGATCGATTACTGGGGTGACTCGACATAGTCGGTAACTATGACCGGGCGGGTGGCTTCCATTACCAGTGCATAGCTCATTTTTTCGAATGAGCGCACGATCATTGCCATTCCAATGCGCTCATCGGGCAGTTTCACTGTGAAAGTTGGATCTTCTTCTTCGGCATCCGGTATGACATCGCCAACACGTTTTATCACCAGCAGATTACCGGTTTCAATTCCATCGCGTGATCCGAGGTTGAGTGCAATGGTTTGATACCGTCCTAACATGGAAATGGCATCCAGCAACGAAAGTACTTCGCCTCGTACCTGGGTAACCGGGGGTTTAGGAAAAAAGTCGCGTTCGAAATTAGTGTTATCGATTGGCAACACCCGGTCGTTACGTAATATTTCACGGACGGAATCGGTGACCTGCACGGTGGCCGGGTCGCCACCCGCTAGTAACTTGGTTTCGCCGACATAAATGGCTTCGTATCCGAGCAGTTCCTCGGTAATCGGGTCGTGGATTGGTTTATTAGGCCTGAAAATCTGGTAACGACCATTACCGGAAGAGGTATCCAGTTTGCGCACATATAAATGATCATTGATACTGTTTATCAAATGAGAGTCTACGCTGGAAATTATATAAGCCGAGCCATCCAGTACATCTTTGTCGATGACCAGTGGTCGGGATAATAGGTGTCGAATCGAATCGATCGGTATCGAAGGTATGCTTGCATCGATAGATTGTGTGCGCACCCTGGGTGACAGCTTCACTACCTGCATACCAGAGCTGCCGCCGCTCGACAGTACTTGACCATCTTCACCGCGCCTCACAATTTGCACGCGTTTTGCGCCACCAATATAGATAATAGCCAGTACGTCGCCAGGGTAAATCAGGTGGGGGTTTTCAACTTGCGGATTTTTGAACCAGATTTCCGGCCAGTGCCACGGATCGCGTAAAAATACCGAGGAAATATCCCATAAGGTGTCGCCTTTTTGTACAATATAGGTTTCAGGGTATTCTGGTTCATAGGTTATTGTTTCAGCGGGTTCCTGTTCAGGGATGTTAGCCTCTAATGTTTGAACTTCTGAAGCCGACACGGGTTCTTCTAAAATGGCGAAAGGGGTATCCGGGCCGGTACAGGCGGTCAATAGCAAAAATCCCGGTAGCAGGATCAAACTGTTCAATAGTTGTCTATTGGCGTGGTTAGACATAAAAAAAACCCTAAATATGCGGTATTAGTAAGTCGATTGTAGCCTATATTTATTCGACTACAACCTTTTTAATGGCTAATATAATCATAAACTTGGGACAACTATTTATAAATCTCTTGAAGTATGGCTTTATTAAACATTTTACATTTTCCAGACCCTAAACTTCGCACGGTTGCCAGACCGGTTAGCGATTTCGACACCCAGCTGAAGCAATTTGTCGGCGATATGTTTGAAACCATGTATGAAGCGCCCGGTATCGGGCTGGCGGCGACCCAGGTAGACAGGCATATCCGCTTGTTGGTGATGGATGTTTCTGCCGAACGTAACGCGCCGAGATGCCTCATTAATCCGGAATTACTGGAAGCTGATGGCGAAGAGGAATCCGATGAAGGTTGTCTCTCGGTGCCCGGGTATTACGAATCGGTCACCAGGGCAGAACATATTCGTGTCAGGGCCAGGGATGAAGGTGGTGAAGTGATCGAATTTGAAGCAAATGGTATGGAAGCAGTTTGTATCCAGCATGAAATGGATCACCTGGAAGGTAAACTGTTTGTCGATTACCTGTCCAGCTTGAAGCGAAATCGAATTAGAAAGAAACTGCTTAAGCAAAAAAAACAGGGAACCTTGAGTTAACAGCAGGCCGGCGCCTCCAATCACCATGTTAAAAATTATCTATGCAGGCACCCCGGAATTTGCGGTTCCGGCACTCGAATTGCTGGTGCAATCAGAGCACGATGTGATCGCGGTATATACCCAGCCTGACCGGCCTGCGGGACGGGGGCGAATTCTAGCGCAAAGTCCTGTCAAGGTGTGTGCACTCAAGCATGATATTAACGTGTATCAACCGCAGTCTCTTAAGGCCGAATCAGAAATCACGCACCTCGCCAGCTTCAACCCTGATTTAATAGTAGTTGCTGCTTACGGCTTATTACTGCCTCCCTCCGTACTCAGTATTCCCCGCCTGGGATGTATCAATATTCATGCCTCGTTGTTACCGAGATGGCGCGGGGCAGCGCCGATACAGCGCGCTATACAGGCTGCAGACCAGGAGTCGGGCATTTCCATCATGCAAATGGACGCCGGGCTGGATACAGGCGACATACTGGCGACTTCATGTGTAACTATCTTAGCTGAATGGACTTCGGCTGATTTAAACAATCGTTTGCAGCAGCTCGGAGCTGGTATGTTGATGGAGACACTGGAACAGCTCGATTCGGGGGAGCCGACCAGGGTGCCCCAGGATAATGCCTACGCAACCTATGCGCATCGAATCGAAAAATCCGAAGCTCGAATAGACTGGAATAAAAACGCCGAGACAATTCAGCGCGAAATCAGGGCGTTTGTACCCTGGCCAGTCAGTTTTACCAGTCTGGATGGCGACTCGGTCAGAGTATGGCGTGCCGAGATCGACACCTCGTACGATGGAGATGTCCCCGGGCGTATTATTGAGCATAATCGGACTGGAATATTCGTGAGTTGCAAAGATTCAGTGCTGCACATTACCAATTTACAGTTTGCGGGTAAGAAACGCCTGACTGCTGCCGAGGCTTTGAATGCGAGGGATCTGACCGGAATGCATTTTGGCCAGAGATAAATCGTTTAACGCCCGATGGTTAGCCGTCACAACGATGCTAATGGTATTACGCAATGGTCAATCGTTGGATACAGCCAGCGAGGCTGTATTGATCAATGCGGCTAGCCGTGACTCTCGTGATTTATCACTGTATCAGGAACTGGTCAGGGGTACCTGTCGCTGGTTTCTGGCACTGCAGTCGATAATCAGGCCTTATTTGCGTAAACCGTTCAAGCCAAAAGATCTCGACCTCGAAATTATTCTGGCTTTGGGGCTTTATCAAATTATATTCATGCGCATTGAAGATCATGCGGCCGTCAATGAATCGGTAAAACTTGCTCAGCGAGCAAAAAAAAACTGGGCCAGCGGCATTGTGAATGCTGTATTACGTCAGGTAATCAGAGATGGTATCGACATTACCCCGGAGCATCATTTGATTTCTTATCCAAAGTGGATGCAGAAAATGATAAGCCGGGACTGGCCGCAACATTATTCAGACATAGCGCAGGCTGGTAATCAAAGAGCGCCATTAACGCTACGCGTCGACTTGCGTCGAAATTCAGTCGAGGCAGTGATCAAAATGTTATGCGATCAGGGTACAGACCTGACCCAGCACGAAATAGCCGAATCTGCGGTAATGCTCGAAAAACCCTGCGACGTTACAAAACTCGACCTTTTCAATTCAGGGCAGGTTAGTGTACAGGACGCTGCTGCACAGCTATCCGCCGAAATACTCGACTGTAAGCCGGGAATGCGGGTGCTTGATGCCTGCGCAGCACCAGGGGGTAAACTGACTCACCTGTTAGAATACACCAAGGACCTTGATCTGGTTGGCCTCGATATCGATGCGCTGCGCCTTGAAAAAATCGAACAGAATTTGAAACGAATTGGCCGCAACGCGTCGCTGGTTTGTGGTGATGCGGCAGATCCTGCGACCTGGTACGATGGTGTTCCATTTGATCGAATACTCGCCGATGTTCCCTGTTCGGGTAGTGGCGTAATCAGGCGCCATCCTGACATTAAACTTTTGCGCCGTATCAACGATATCCCGCAGTTGGTAAAACGACAAAAGAAAATCCTTCAATCCCTGTGGACGCTGCTCAAGCCTGGTGGTCTCCTGCTTTATTGTACCTGCTCGATTTTCAAGGATGAGAATGAACGGCAAATAGAATGGTTTGTCGAAAACCATGATAAATGTATGGAGAAATCACTGAAATTGCTAAAATGGGGTGAAGAAAGCTCATTTGGAAGGCAAATTTTGCCTGGTGAACATGATATGGATGGATTTTTCTACACCTGCTTACAAAAAGCGATGGTGAAATAACGATACTTAATGCAATGCTAGTGTTTCAGTATTTTGCCAGGTTGAATCTGTTCGTTTATGGCGTTCGAATGGCTCTGTTAGCTATATTACTGTTTGTGACACCGTTATTCGCCGCCGAAGATGGAGATGCTTTCCGGGTACAAGGCGCCGATTTTTCGTTGGACGAAACCCTGTTGAAACTCAATTCCAAGATTGATATTAAACTGCCTCCCTATATCAGTATCGCCATCGAACAGGGATTTGCCGTACCACTGATGTTTGAACTGGAGATTCTTTCCCCGGTAAAATATTGGCCGGATAGAAAATTTGTTTCCCTCAAACAGCAATACCAGCTTCATTTTTTGCCGATGCTTGGTTCTTATGTGATTTTTGATTCGAACGCGGGTCAACGACATTACTTCGACGATCTCAACGAGGCGGTGGATTACCTGCAGGTAGTTAACAATTACCCTATGCTGGATATCAATAATATTAGTGACGAGCGCAACTATTATGCGCGGTTGCGCTTTGGAATCGATAGCGATGAATTACCCTTGCCACTGAAATCGAGTTCTTTGTGGGATAATGACTGGGATTTGAAAAGCGACTGGTACGTATGGGACATCGAGAAATCGCGTTATGAATAGCACGATTCGTAATACCATTTCTATGCTGGCACTGGTTATTCTACTGGTGGTTTCGTTCTATTTGATTAGCGATGCAACCTCTAACTCCGCCGCATTTGGCAAGTATTACAACTGGTTAATATTTTTCAATGTGATCGGCCTGATTAGCCTGCTGGCATTGATCATTTATAATGTATACAAACTAATAGTACAGTACCGCCTGAAGACTATTGGTTCGCGCCTGACCGCACGTATGATGGGTGTATTCGTATTATTGACAATTATTCCGGTGAGCATCGTTTACTATTTTTCGCTCAGTTTTTTGCACCGGAGTATCGATAGCTGGTTTGATGTAGGCATCGAGATAGCGCTCGAGGACTCGTTGCAATTGGGGCGCAGCGCGCTTGATTTACGTAAACGTGAAGCTTTGAAAAAAACTCGCCGGATCGCTTTTGAAATTTCGGAACTGGACGATGAAACTCTATTCGTATATCTCGACGAGGCGCGCATTCAAAATAGTGCTAACGAACTGACTCTGGTTGATCATGACCAGTCCATTATTGCGTCCAGTGGTATCGATTCTACCGAGTTGCCTACCGCGCTGCCACTCACCGACGTCGGTGATCTCGACGCGGAAAACCATTACCTGAAACTGGAAGAAAATGCAGCTCACGGACTTGTGATTCGCATTGCAGTATTAGTACAAAGTTCGGACGCGACCGAGAAATCGAAATCGCTACAGGCTATATTCCCTTTTACCGATCGATTAAGCGAATTAACCGTGGGGGTGCAGGCCGCTTTCGATCAGTATAAAGAACTGGCACTACTGCGAAACCCGCTAAAAACCAGTTTTACCCTGGCCCTGTCACTGATATGGCTACTCAGTGTGTTATCCGCAATCTGGATCGCATTTGTCGCTGCGCGAAAACTGGTTTCACCGATCAATGACCTGGTGGAAGGAACCAAATCAGTAGCAGCTGGCGATTATGAAAAGCAGCTCGTGGTATCGGGTGATGATGAGCTGGGTTTTTTACTGCGTTCTTTCAATACCATGACACGCAAGATTTCGCGCACCCGGGAAATTGCGCAGCAGAGCCAGTTGATGGAGGCAATGCAAAAAAATTACCTCGAATCGGTGATGGAGCATATCACGTCGGGAGTGTTAACCATTGACGAAACCGGTTTTATCAAGAGTGGAAATCCAGCGGCCTGTTCTATCTTTGGTATTGAATCTTATTTTTTCACCGAACTTTATATCGATGATGTAGTGCGTGAATATCCTATGATGCAACCCTTTTACGATGCCGTACGAAATCATATGCAAAGCGTGGGTGAATGGCAGGAGGAAGTCGTAGTTGTTGGCCAGAGCGGGAGAATAATTCTGCGTGTACGCGGTGCGACTCTGAAATCCAAGTCCGAGACTCGAAAAGAGCAGGTTATTGTAGTTGATGATTTAACCGAATTGATCCAGGCGCAGAAAGATTCAGCGTGGAGTGAAATGGCTCGACGCATGGCACACGAAATTAAAAATCCGCTAACGCCGATCCAGTTATCTGCTGAGCGACTGCAGCGTAAATTGAGCGGAGAGGTGGCAAGCGATAAACAGTCGTTGCTGGATCGCTATACTCACACCATTGTCCAGCAGGTCGAGGCGATGAAAACGATGGTTAATGCATTTACAGACTATGCCCGTTTACCTTCGCAAAATCCGGAGTTAACGAACTTTAACGAAATGTTAGGAGAAGTGACTACGCTGTATGACGAAATTCATACTAAGGTGGCAATTGAACTTGAACTTGATGAACGGGCAATACTGATAATGGCTGATGCGGTGCGTTTAAGACAGTTGGTACATAATCTGATTAAAAATAGTCTTGAAACTATCGGAGCGGACGGCTGGATTAAACTGCAAACTCGAGGTCTGCGCGAATTTGGCGTGCGATATGCTGAACTGATCGTGGAAGACAGCGGTGATGGCATCGCGGACCAAGTCGCCGACAATCTGTTCGACCCCTATGTGACAACCAAAACCACCGGGAGCGGACTTGGATTGGCAATTGTAAAGAAAATCGTCGATGAGCATAATGGTGTAGTATGGGTTGAAAAGGGTAGCAAGGGTGGCGCCCGCTTCATTATTCGCCTACCCGCAATTTCGTCATCAAGCGACGATATGACCGGCACCGAAGATGCCACAAGCAGCGTTGAGATAGTGCCATGAGTGCAAGAATTTTAGTGGTTGACGACGAACCCGACATCAGATCCCTGCTAAAAGACATACTCGAGGATGAAGGCTATATTGTTGATATTGCCGAACACGCCAGGGCCGCCAATGAAATCCGGCAATCAACTACTCCCGATCTGGTGTTACTTGATATCTGGATGCCGGAAATTGATGGTGTCACGTTGTTGAAAGAGTGGAAATCGTCTTCTAGTGATCATTGCCCGGTAGTGATGATGTCTGGGCACGGTACCGTAGAAACGGCTGTCGAAGCGACTCGATTCGGCGCTTATGATTTTGTTGAAAAACCACTTTCGATGGCTAAACTGCTCAGTACTGTAAAGGCGGCGCTATCGGGTATCGAGCAGTCATCGCAACAGGATTTACGGAGTAAAAGCGAGGTGCCGGTAGGAACTAGCCGGGTTGTTCGTCAGTTGAAACAGAAAATTAATGCCTTGCAAGACTCGAGCAGCGCCTTGTTTTTTACCGGTGCCAATGGCAGTGGTCGTAGAATCTGGGCTTCTTACCTGAGCGATCTTTCGCATCCGGGGGTCGCGATGCATTATTTGGAATCGGTAAGCGGAATCTCGCATTTAATACCTTTACGGGCAAACCTGTATGTCGAGGAAATTACTGATCTGGATAAGGACCAGCAATTCCGGCTCTGCGACGCAATTCAACATGACAATAGCGATTCCCGTTACCGGTTTATCTTATCCAGCCGATTCGACTACGCCGAACTGGCTAATAACAGGCAGATACTATCGGCACTTGCCGAATTCTGGAAGGAAGCGATACGCATACCCTCGTTGGATGAGCACGTCGAGGATATTCCCGAGCTACTCGAGTACTATGTGAACTGGTATAGTGAGCACGAGCAGCTACCTTACCGACATTTTGGCGTAGCCGCGCAAAACCTGTTACGTAATCATCATTGGGGTGGTGAGATATCGCAATTGAAGCAGTTCGTAAAAACTGTGTTGAGTCATAGCGACAGTGAAACCATAGCGCTCGATGAAATTCAGCGTTTACTGCTAAAAAGTGATCGCTCCTATCAGTCTGGAAGTGGCAATACAATCCAGGTGATGATCGATCTAGATATGGACTTACGTGAAGCGAGAGAAGCATTTGAGCGGGAATTTCTGTCCAGGCAACTGGCCTTAAGTGGTAACAACATCACTGAGTTGGCGAAACGTGTTGGTCAGGAGCGGACTAATTTGTACCGCAAGTTAAAATCGCTTGGTCTGCACAATAAGAAACGTTCTTGACAGAATTCTGAGCAAAATGGCTTTCCGTCAATACGATTACCTAACCCCAACAGAATTCTAGATACCATTATATGAACATTATAATATTGGGCGCCGGCCAGGTCGGTTCATCAGTTGCGACCGAACTCGCCAGGGAAGAAAGCAACGAAATTACCGTTATCGATATCGACCAGGGAATATTGTCTGATCTGCAGGATCGCCTCGATTTGCGCACCATATGTGGGAATGGATCCTATCCGAATATGCTCGAATCTGCCGGGGCTGACGATGCGGATATGTTGATCGCGCTGACCAATAGCGACGAAATTAATATGATAGCCTGCCAAATCGCGTTGTCGCTGTTCCATACACCTACCAAAATTGCGCGAATCCGTTCAGTTGAATACTTACGCAGGCCCGGGCTGTTCGCACCGGAATCTATTCCGGTCGATGTAATGATTAGTCCTGAGTCGCTGGTTACTGAATACCTGTATCATTTAATTGAACACCCTAGCGCATTGCAAGTCCTTGATTTTGCTGGTGGAAAAGTCCAGTTGGCTGCAGTGAAAGCCTATGACGATGGCCCTCTGGTTGGTCATGCGCTGAAAACCATGCGGCAGCATGTACCCGGGGTTGATATGCGGGTTGCGGCGATCTTCCGTGGAGGAGAATCGATCTCACCCTCTGCGGAATGCGTCATCGAAGCGGAAGATGAGGTTTTTTTTCTCGCCGCCCGGAAGCATATTCCGGTAGTAATAGCCGAAATGCGAAAACTCGATAAACCGATAAAACGTGTGATGCTGGCCGGTGGCGGCAATATTGGTGGTCATTTAGCCGCGTTGCTGGAAAAAGACTATCAGGTCAAGATACTGGAAACTAATCCTGCCAGGGCCAGGCAATTATCCGGGTTACTGGACTCAGCTATCGTGTTACTCGGTGATGCGGCGAATCCTGACCTGTTGATCGAGGAGAATATCGAATGCATGGATGTATTTTGTGCATTAACCAATGATGATGAGGCTAATATATTATCGTCGATGTTGGCCAAGCGAATGGGGGCCAGAAAAGTAATGTCATTGATTAACCGTTCAGCGTATGTTGATCTGGTAGAAAGTGGGCTCATCGATATTGCTATTTCCCCGCATCAGGTGACGATGGGTGCTTTGCTCGCGCATATCCGCCGGGGCGATGTGGTGGCGGTACATGCGTTGCGTAGAGGATCTGCCGAGGCCATCGAGGCTATAGCGCACGGTGACAAGGATTCGTCAAAGGTTATCGGTCGTACCATCGAACAGATCAAGCTACCGACAGGCACTACCATCAGCGCCATTGTACGGGGGGAACAGGTGATTATCGCGCATCACGATACCGTGATCGAGGCGGAAGACCATGTCATCCTGTTTTTGACCGACAAAAAGAAAATTACCGACGTTGAGCGTTTGTTTCAGGTCGGGCTTACCTATTTTTAATTCATAATTTTTTAGGGTATAAATCTGCCATGCAACTGTTGGTAATTCAGCGAATTCTCGGTTTATTGCTGATGATATTCAGCAGTACGCTGCTGCCACCGATACTAATTGGCATTTACTATGCGGATGGTGCGGTGGAACCATTTATCGATGCATTTATGCTCACGCTGGCTTTCGGGCTCCTGCTTTTTCTGCCGGTTTATAATCAAAAGAAAGAACTGCGTTTGCGCGACGGCTTTCTGGTAGTTGTACTGTTTTGGAGCGTCCTCGGTATTGTCGGTGGCCTGCCCCTGTACTTATCCGGCATTTACGACATTTCAGTCACCGACTCAATATTTGAATCAATTTCGGGGCTAACTACAACCGGTGCTACGGTGATCACCGGGATCGATCAACTGCCGCATGCTTTGCTGTTTTATCGGCAGGAACTGCAATGGCTCGGTGGCATGGGCATTATTGTTCTGGCTGTGGCGGTATTACCGATGTTGGGCATTGGCGGCATGCAATTATTTCGCGCCGAAACACCCGGTCCCGTGAAAGACACGAAACTGACACCGCGCATTACCGAAACAGCGAAGGCGCTGTGGTACATCTATCTGGGCTTGACTATTAGCTGTGGCCTGGCTTATTGGGTTGCCGGAATGTCGATATTTGACGCAGTTTCGCATGCTTTTTCTACTGTCGCGATTGGTGGTTTCTCGACTCACGACTCGAGCATTGGTTATTTTGATAGCACTGCAATTCAGTTGATTGCAGTGGTGTTTATGTTACTTTCCGGAGTTAATTTTGCGATTCACTTCACGGCGATTCGGCGACGGTCATTGAACCCTTACCAACGTGATGCCGAATTCAGAACCTATATTTACGTATTGATGCTGGTCAGCATCGTCACGATCGGTTATTTACAACTGACCAAGACATTTTCATCTACCGCCGAGTCTATCGTCGAGGGTTTGTTCCAGGTCGTGTCGATCGGTACTACGACCGGGTTTACCACGGCAGAATACTATACCTGGCCCGGTTTTTTGCCGGTATTACTGTTATATGTCAGTTTTATCGGTGGTTGCTCCGGGTCTACCGGTGGCGGGATCAAGGTAATACGTATCCTGTTACTGGTAAAGCAGGGTGCTAGAGAATTAAAGCGCCTGATTCACCCGAACGCTCAAATTGTCGTCAAAATAGGACAGAAGCCCCTGCCAGAAAATGTAATCCAGGCAGTTTGGGGCTTTTTCGCGGCTTATTTCGCTATATCGGCGTTGATGATTTTATTACTAATGGCCACCGGCCTTGATCAGGAGACAGCGTTTTCGGCGGTTGCGGCCTGTCTCAATAATCTGGGTCCGGGCCTCGGAGATGTCGGCCAGAACTTCGCTTCGATCAACGATGTCGCGAAGTGGATACTAGCACTGGCTATGCTGTTGGGCAGGCTCGAAATATTCACCCTGCTGGTGCTTTTTACCCCGGCTTTCTGGCGCAAATAGACAGGCTGCGAAGATAGGCGTAAAAAAAGCCCTGATCGATCCTAGACCAGGGCTATGGGTACTTTACCGGAGGAGAAGCTAATTTCCTATTCGTCCCTGAATTTACATCCCTGTAATATTGTCCCTGGGTACATCCCTGTAAATTCATCCCTGAGCCTACATTCCTGAATACTCATCCCTGCACTTGCATCCTGCCGCTTTCTTCCCTGATTGTGCTTCCCTGCACGAATAACTGCTTTCCCTGGCTTAACGAACCGTCCCTGGCTCGTGGTAGTATACTGTCATGTCATCGGTCTGATAGATATCGTATTCGGGCTTAATTAATGTCAGTTGAACCTGTTAAAAAATGTAGGTTAATTCTTACAGGTTTATCACATTTTCACAGGTCTGTTGTGCTAAATTGAAGTTGCCCATTCGAGATGATAAAGATTACCAATTCAAATATTAACGACTAATATGCTATTTCCAGCCATACAACCTTACAAAACCTGGCATTTTCCGGTATCGAATGTGCACTCGTTGTATATTGAAGAATGTGGCAATCCAGACGGGATTCCAGTTGTTTTTTTACACGGTGGGCCTGGTGGTAATTGCGAACCAGGGCATCGCCGATTCTTTAATCCCGAAGAATATCGGATTATTTTGTTTGATCAGCGTGGCTGCGGTAAATCGAAGCCGCACGCATCGTTGGAGGATAACACCACCTGGGAATTAATAACCGATCTGGAGAAGATTCGCGAACATCTCGGCGTCGATCAATGGGTGGTATTCGGGGGGTCCTGGGGTTCGACCCTGGCCCTGGTTTACGCCGAAACTCATGCACAGCGGGTGTTGGGCCTAATCCTGAGGGGTATTTTCCTGTCTCGCGATGAAGATATTCGCTGGCTTTTTCAAGGAGGGGCAGCACGCCTGTTTCCTGAAGCGTGGCAGCACTTTCTGGAACTGATCCCGGAAAATGAACGTGACGATATGATTGGTGCCTATTACCTGCGACTCACCAGCGAAAACGAAATTACACGAATGGGTGCCGCCAAGGCCTGGTCGATTTGGGAAGGGTCAACCTCGACACTGCTGCCAGACAAATCGGTTGTAGATCATTTTAGCAATCCACATATAGCCTTGAGTATCGCACGCATCGAATGTCACTATTTTATTAATCGGAGCTTTCTAAAACCGGGGCAATTACTCGATGAGGTAAATAAACTGAAGGATATTCCCGGTTTTATCGTGCATGGTCGCTACGATGTGATCTGTCCAATCGATCAGGCTGTCCTGCTCGACCAGCATTGGCAAAATGGCAAGCTGTTGATCATCGACAATGCCGGGCATGCAGTCACCGAACGAGGCATCAGCGAGGCCCTGGTCGATTGTTGCAAGCAGATGCTTGAAATATTATCGTGATTGTTCTGCTGCAACGCGTGCAACAGGCAAGCGTTCATGTTTCAGGCCAGTGCATTGCCAATATTAGCCAGGGAATTCTGGCGTTAGTCGGTGTTCAGTCGAATGATAACGAAGATACGGCCGAACACTTCATAACGCGTATTATTAATTATCGCTTGTTTTCTGATGATCAGGGCAAAATGAATCTATCGCTGGTCGATATTGAAGGAGGTTTACTGCTGGTTCCGCAATTTACCCTGGCCGCAAACACCAGCAAAGGACGCAGACCTGGTTTCACCTCGGCGGCCCAGCCTGCGCTTGGGGAATCAGTGTTCCAGTCGATGGAAGCATTCGCCCGAAACAGTTACGCACTGGTTGAGACTGGTCTTTTCGGTGCTGATATGGCAGTGCATCTGATCAATGATGGCCCTGTGACATTCATTCTCGATTAACTGGCTCGATCAAAGCTATACATGCAAAGCGTGGTTGACGATGCAGAGCATTATTCCACCGATCGAGGAGACGACCTCGTGGAACCATTAGGCAAATGGCTGGCTAGTCTTGGCATCGAGTAAGTGTCGAACCGAACTGAGTCCTGCGAGTGGTATAATAATTTAAGGTCGAATTAAGTCGGCAGGTCGACTATTATCTGCTTCAAATCCAGACTAACTTCAGAATCTTAAATCCATGTCAGATCGCATTGCTACCATCACCAGAGATACACTTGAAACTCAGATCAGTGTTTCTGTTAATCTTGATGGCACTGGCGAGTCCAGTTTTGAAACCGGGATTCCATTTCTCGAACATATGCTTGACCAAATAGCTCGCCATGGTCTAGTCGATCTCGAAGTTAAAGCCAGCGGTGACCTGCATATTGATGACCACCATTGCGTCGAGGATATAGGTATTTCGCTGGGCCAGGCGTATAGTCAGGCCCTGGGCGATAAAAAAGGCATTACGCGTTACGGGCATGCCTACGTTCCGTTAGACGAGGCATTATCACGTGTCGTGATAGATTTCTCCGGCAGATCCGGGATCGAATACCGGGTTAAATATCCGCGCGCACGAATCGGCCAGTTCGATGTTGATTTGATACATGAATTTTTTCAGGGCTTCGCCAATCATGCTTCGGCAACCCTGCATATTGATAACCTGCAAGGCAAAAACGCCCATCACATTGCCGAAACCGTATTTAAAGCGTTCGGCCGCGCGTTACGCGTTGCAGTATCCAGGGATGAGCGAATTAGCGGGGTAATTCCATCGACTAAAGGCTCGTTATAGGTCATGCAAAGTATTGCGGTGATTGATTACGGTATGGGTAATCTCCGTTCGGTAGTCAAGGCGCTGGAACATGTTGCGGGCAGGAATTACAGGGTAGAATTGACTTCGGATCCAGCGCGCGTATTACAGGCGCATCGGGTCGTATTTCCCGGGCAGGGTGCCGCGGGTGATTGCATGCGTGCAATTGACGAATATGGGCTGCGCGAAACCATAGTAGAAGCAGCTACCAGTCGACCATTTCTGGGGATATGTATGGGCATGCAGGTGCTTATCGAACACAGTGAGGAAAACAGGGGCACCGACTGTCTCGGGGTTTACCCAGGGCGGGCCCGTTATTTCGGTGACCATCACCGTGATAGCGATGGCGAAAAATTAAAAGTTCCGCATATGGGATGGAACAATGTGTATCAGCGTGTCCCCCATCCGCTCTGGAAGGAGATCGATGATGGCGAGCGATTTTATTTTGTACATAGTTATTATCTCGATTCTACCGATAAAAATCTGGTGGCGGGTGAATGCGAGTACGGCTACTCCTTTACCAGTGCCATAGCCAGGGATAATGTTTTTGCCATGCAATGCCACCCGGAAAAAAGTGCCGAAGCCGGGCTTCAGATGCTGTCCAATTTTATCAAGTGGGACGGTCAGTCGTGATACTGATTCCCGCAATAGACTTAAAACAGGGGCAGTGTGTGCGTTTGCGGCAGGGACGAATGGAAGATAGTACCGTTTTTTCAGATGATCCGGTGGCCATGGCCGGTAAATGGGTATCGCAGGGCTGCCAACGTCTCCACCTGGTGGACCTCGACGGCGCCTTTGAAGGCAACCCGGTGAATGCAGATGTAATCGAAGAGATTACAGTTGCCTTCCCTGATTTACCGATTCAGGTTGGTGGTGGTATCCGTACCGTGGAAACCGTAGAGGCTTATTTGGCGGCGGGTGTCAGCTTTGTCATTATCGGCACACAGGCGGTCAGGAAGCCAGAGTTTGTCACCGAGCTATGCGCCGAATTTCCGGGCAACGTAATCATCGGCATCGACGCCAGAAATGGCATGGTCGCGGTGCAGGGGTGGGAGGAGGATTCGGATCAGTCAGTCGAACACCTGGCGCAACGCTTTGAAGATCAGGGTGTATCTGCGATCGTCTATACCGACATCAATAGTGATGGCATGATGCAGGGCATTAATCTGGAGGCTACCAGGCTACTTGCCGAATCAGTCAGCATTCCGGTCATTGCGTCCGGAGGCGCCACCGATATGGAAGACATCAAACAGCTAAATAGTGTTAAAGATGCCGGCATCGAAGGTGTGATTATCGGTCGTGCCCTGTATGAACGTACAATCAGTTTGCCTGAGGCACAACGCTATATCGACGAACACTAGAGGTTTGTCTAGTTCAGGTTTGATAAACACCTGATACTCTTCATCAGAATTAACGATGTGGTGTCTGTAATGCGGGAAGTAGCAAAATGTGACTGGGCGGTAGGTGGTAGCAAGTACGTTATAGCTAAATATTTCATATTCCCAGGGTAGAGATCATATGCCATTGGCAAAACGCATAATCCCCTGCCTGGATATCGATAATGGTCGCGTCGTCAAGGGGGTAAAATTTGTCGAAATTCGTGATGCCGGAGACCCGGTCGAGAATGCGCGACGCTATAATCAGGAAGGCGCTGACGAGCTGACATTTCTTGATATTACTGCGAGTTCGGATAATCGTGAAACCATGGTATCCGTCGTCGAGGCGGTTGCCAGTGAGGTATTTATCCCGCTAACTGTCGGCGGTGGTATTCGTGAAATAGCCGATATTCGCCGCATGTTGAATGCCGGTGCAGATAAAGTCAGTATTAATACGGCGGCCATCACTAACCCCGAATTTGTCAGGCAAGCGGCGGATAAATTCGGATCGCAGTGCATAGTCGTAGCCGTGGACGCAAAAAAGGTGTCTACTGGTAACGATCAGGAACGATGGGAAATTTTTACTCACGGGGGTCGTAAGTCAACCGGCATTGACGCGATCGAGTGGGTGAAGAAAATGGATCAATATGGTGCCGGGGAAATTTTGCTTACCAGTATGGATCGGGATGGGACGAAAACAGGTTTCGACAATGTGTTGACGCGACGCGTATCTGAGTCGGTACGGGTACCGGTGATCGCATCGGGAGGGGTTGGAACTCTACAACACCTGGTTGATGGCATATTGGATGGTAAGGCTGACGCGGTTTTGGCCGCGAGTATTTTTCATTTTGGTGAGTTTCGTATTAGTGAAGCGAAAGCCTATTTACATTCCTGCAGTATCGAGGTTAGATTCTAATGGATAGCTGGTTAGATGATCTCCAGTGGAATGACGATGGGCTGGTACCGGCAATTGCGCAGGATGTCGAAAGCGGAGATATTTTAATGCTGGCCTGGATGAATCGAGAAGCACTCTCTCTTACGAAACAAAAGGGGCAGGTGGTTTACTGGTCACGGTCGCGCCAAAAACTGTGGTTTAAGGGTGAAGAATCAGGGTACAAACAGGAGGTCGAAGAAATACGCGTCGACTGTGATGCCGATGTCATACTGTTACAGGTTCGGCAAATTGGTGGTATCAGTTGTCATACAGGCAGAAGACGTTGCTTTTTCAGGGTGCTGAATGATGGCAAATGGCAGATCGATGAAGAAATAATTAAAAATCCGCAAGAGATTTATCAATGAGTAATGATATAATTGAGCGCTTGATGAAGGTATTGGAATCGAGAAAGGATGCGGAACCTGAGGCGTCTTACGTCGCAAGTCTGTACCACGATGGGCTCGATTCAATACTAAAAAAAATTGGCGAGGAATCGACCGAGACAATCATAGCCGCAAAAACAGGTGACAAAGATCAGATTGTTTATGAAACAGCTGATCTCTGGTTTCACTGCCTGGTCTTGCTGGCTCAACAGAATATAGATGTGCGGCAGGTGCTGGATGAACTGGATCGTCGGTTTGGGAAATCCGGAATCGAAGAGAAAGCGGCACGCAAAAAGTAAATGAGGTGAGAAATGGGTTTTGGTGGAATTAGTATCTGGTCGTTATTGTTAATCCTGGCGATTGTGATCCTGCTATTTGGTACGAAAAAATTACGTAATGTTGGCGCTGATTTAGGCGGCGCGATCAAGAATTTCAAGAAATCGGTGAAGGATGAAAAATCTGGCAAAGAAGCTAAGGATCCAGATCCGTCGATAATTGAAGCCAAGGTCACAGAAGAAAAAGACAAAGTATCCTAAGGGCGCCTCTATTAATTGTCTTTTTCCGCGATTGCGGCGTCCGCTCCGTGCTCAAATCCTCACGTATTTTTTATACGCTCCGGTTTTCCGCGCGGTGGTTACTCGGGCTTCGCCCTCGCCCTGCGGGCCAGCCTTCGGCTGTTGTCTCCGCTTCGCTCCGGCTCCTTGCTCTTATTGCCATGGAAGGCATGTATGCAGGCTTTGCAGGAGCAAAAGCCTGCCAGAAAAAATCCGAATTAAGAGAGGCACCCTTTATATTGTGCCAAAAACAATTTGGGGTTTATGCTTTATTCCCGAAACAATCCTGGCTAGGGTTATCTAATGTTTGATATGGGCTTTACCGAGATGATGCTGATCGGCGTCGTCGCTCTGGTAGTGATCGGGCCGGAACGACTTCCCGGGGTTGCGCGCACTGCTGGTAAATATTTTGCCAGATTGCGCAATTTTATGATGAATGTGCGAGCGGATGTAGAAAGTGAATTAAAAGCCGACGAACTTCGCGAAATGTTTGAATCGCAGCAAAAGGAGCTGCAGTCTTTAAAGGAAGTGGTCGGTGATGTCGGTAAGGATATCGGCCTGTCAGATATCAAGGACGAAATGTCGGATATTGCCAGTTCGATTGACGACGCAAAGCCGACAACTGATCCAGAGCCTGAAGCCAGGGAAAAACCCAGGACAAAGGCGAAACCTCGTGCCAAAGCTGCAGCGAAGTCGAGGTCCAGTGCCAAACCTGTGGCGGGTTCCAGGGCAGATAAAAAAGCGAAAACCAGGGCTAAGGCCAGTGTAAATGCGAACACTGCTTCGACGCGCAAGTCTAGAGTCTCCAAGCTAAAGCCAAAAGCGGCTAAACCCGCCAGAGTTACAGCGAAATAAAAAATACCGTCATGAGTGAATCAGAGACAACAGAAGACACCAGGACCGGCAGCCTGTTGTCACACCTGTTCGAATTACGCGACAGGGTGGTAAGAATGTTATTAACGGTCCTGGTCATTTTTCTCGGCCTGTTTTACTGGGCTAACGAAATCTATTCCTATCTCGCGGCACCACTGACCCAACACCTGCCGGAAGGCTCGACCATGATCGCGATTGACGTCGCCTCGCCATTTTTAACACCGTTTAAACTGGTACTGATGTTGTCGGTGTTTCTGGCGATGCCGGTAATTCTTTATCATTTCTGGGCTTTCGTAGCGCCCGGCCTGTATAAAAATGAAAAGCGCATTGCCGGACCCTTGCTGGTATCCAGTATTTTGCTGTTTTATGCTGGCATGGCGTTTGCCTATTACATCGTTTTTCCGCTGGTATTCGGATTTTTTACTTCAATTGGCCCGGAAATGGTCAGCATTTCGACCGACATAGGACGCTATCTTGATTTTGTGCTGGCACTCTTTTTCGGTTTCGGGCTCGCATTCGAAGTACCTATTGCGACCATTATTCTCGTTGCGATAGGGTTCACTACCCCGGATAAACTGGCGAAAAAACGCCCTTACATCATCGTTGGAGCCTTTATTTTTGGCATGCTCCTGACACCACCCGATGTTATTTCCCAGGTGTTGTTGGCAATTCCAATATGGGTATTATTTGAAGCTGGGGTGATTGCCTCCCGCATCATATTTAAAGATCGTTTACTCGAAGCCGAAGATAATCTTGACGATGACGATGATTTAGTCACCGAGGGTTCAGACCATCATCCTCTCAGCGACGAAGAAATGAATGCTGAACGGGATAGTATTGAAGCATCAGAGGCAACAGATACGGAACCTGAAAAACCCGATAATATTGGCAAAAAAGATGGCTAGTTGTCTGTTGGACTCGGGGGTTCATATTTAAATCCCCTATTACCCCGCAGTTTATTTTACGCTATGATTCGCGGTCTGAAATTCCGACCCGATTTAACTAACAATGTCGAACCACTCCGGGGCACTTAGATGCCCGGCTTTATTAATTATTCTTGACGGATTTGGCCTCAACCCGAGTGCGAAAAATAATGCGGTTGTGATGGCAAATACACCTAACTTCGATCGCTACTTTGCCTCAAATCCAGTCACAGCAATCGGAGCATCAGGTTCCGAGGTAGGACTGCCTGAAGGTCAAATGGGTAACTCTGAAGTCGGACACATGACGATAGGCAGTGGCACCGTAGTCAAACAGGACCTGGTGCGTATCGACGATGCGATCAAGGATAAGAGTTTTTTCGAAAATCCCGCCTTACTGAATGCAATCGAAGCCGCTAAAGCAACTAGCCGCCCCTTACACCTGATCGGACTGGTATCGGACGGTGGAGTACATAGTCATATTAATCACCTGAAGGCACTGATCACCTTGTGCGGCCGGAAGGATGTGGTTTCACAGCTACACATGATCACCGATGGACGAGACACGGCCCCCCAGGCGGCGCTGGCATATTTGCCGGAACTTGAGTCACACCTGAAGAGTTGCGGTGGCCATATTGGTAGTATTTGTGGACGCTATTACGCAATGGACCGGGATCATCGTTGGCAGCGCACACAGCTTGCCTGGGATGCGATAGTTCACTCCAGGGGGAAGCAGGCGGCCTCCGCAACCCAGGCCATCGAGGAGAGCTATGCCGACCAGGTAACTGATGAATTTATCAAGCCAACTTTAATGCCCGGGCATATAGCTCTGGAAGCCGAAGACGAGCTGATATTTTTCAATTTCCGCAATGATCGTGCCAGGCAGTTGTCGGCGGCGCTTGTATTTGATCAGTTTGAACATTTTGAGCGTGGTATCGGCTTTCGGCCCATTACCGTAACCTGTATGACTTATTACGATGGCAAACTAGAGGCGCCGATAGCTTTTCACCCGATTCGACCCGAAATAACGCTGGCTAGCCTGGTGAGTGAAGCGGGTTACAGGCAACTGCATTGTGCCGAAACCGAGAAATATCCGCATGTCACTTTTTTCTTTAATGGCGGCAGGGAGCATTGTTTTGTCGGTGAAGACCGAATGCTTATCAATTCGCCCAGCGTCGCTACTTATGATCTACAGCCAGAAATGAGTGCAGTTGAAGTCGCTGATACGATGATTGAAGCACTCCATTCGCACCAGTATGAATTTCTCGTGGTTAATTTTGCCAATGGCGACATGGTTGGGCATACTGCAGTACCTGATGCGATTATCAAGGCTGTGGAAGTACTCGACAAGGAAGTTGGACGAGTGCTCGACGTCGCCGTCGAATCCGGGTATGCAGTGGTATTAACCGCCGATCATGGTAATTGCGATGAGATGATTGATCCTGAAACGGGCGAACCGCATACTCAACATACCCTATATCCGGTACCCTGTATGGTGATAGACAAGGATACGCAGTCTCTGGCCGAGGGAGATAATCTTTCAGCGATTGCACCCACTTTGCTACAACTTATGGGAATAGAGAAGCCGGTGGCCATGTCTGGAAATTCGCTAATTCTCGATGATTGGGAAGGGAATTTTTAATAAAATAAGTTATATAAATAAGCTATATATATGATGGGATATAAACGAACTGCAAAACTATGGCCACACTAACCGAAACCCTTAAGAGTACTACACTGTTTTGTGGTCTGGATCCGGCTGATATCGAAACGGTAGCGGCACAGACCGTAACCAGGCAATTTCCCAAAAATACCGTAATCGTTAGCCAGGGCGACGACACCGATTCATTTTATGTCATTGTCAAAGGGAAGGTCGACGTTTTCCTGCATAACGATAAGGGCAAGGAAATTATCATCAATACTCTGAATGTAGGCGAGTCTTTTGGGGAACTGGCACCTCTGGGTGGAATACCCCGGCAGGCCAGTATTATTACTACCGAAGATTCAACTTTCGGCATAATTTCCAGACAGGTTTTCATGGATGCCCTGCTGGTCAAGCCCTCGATTGGTATGCGTATCATAGACCTCCTGATAACACGCATTCAGGATTTAACCGAGGAAGTGAGTAGCCTGGCACTCGAGGACGTCTATAATCGGGTGGTTAGGGTACTGTACAAGCACGCCGCTGAAGTCGGTGAAAAACTAGTGACTGAAAAACTTACCCAGCAGGATATTGCCAGCCGCGTGGGAGCGACTCGGGAGATGGTTCATCGAATCCTTAAGGAACTAAAAACCGGTGGATATATTTCCATCGAAGGTAAACATATCACCATCGAAAAGAAGTTACCTCCTGGCTGGTAAAATTCTGTTGTTCATGGCTGTCAAATCGTAAAGTCAGTACTTAAAGCGCCAAAATCCAGACAAGCCCCCGCCAAAACAAATGCGTCAATAGTAGAATCACAGCGAGTCGTTGTTGCAACAATATTGTTAAAGATTTACACAAGCGACTCGCCATTCAAACTCGATAAAATGTTAAGATACCCGGCAGATTTTATTGACGGGGATTATTTCATTGGCGGGCCATAGCAAGTGGGCAAATATACAACACCGCAAAAAGGCACAGGATGCCAAACGGGGTAAATTGTTCACTCGACTAATTCGTGAAATCGTCATCGCCGCCAAAGCCGGTGGCTCTGATCTCGACGCCAATCCCACCCTGCGATCAGCAGTAGACAAGGCGAAATCTCAGAGTGTTCCCAGGGACCCTATCGACAGGGCCATTAAAAGGGGCGCCGGCGAACTAGATGGTTCCGATTACGAAGAAATTCGCTACGAAGGTTATGGGCCCGCCGGTATCGCATTTATTGTCGATTGTTTGTCAGACAATCGAAACCGAACGGTCGCAGAAGTGCGACACGCATTCAGCAAAGCTGGGGGGAACCTGGGCCAAAATGGATCGGTTGCCTATATGTTTGCCAGTGTTGGGGTATTACTTTATCCACCCGGGCATGACGAAGATACAATTATGGAAGCAGCGCTCGAAGCCGGTGCGGAAGATGTAATAGTCGCCGATGATGAGAGTATCGAGGTGCTGACCAGCGCCGACGATTACCTCAGGGTCAAACAGGCAATGACCGAGGCAGGTTTCGAAGCCGAGGAATCGGATATGACAATGCGTGCATCGACTAATACACCGCTTGACCTCGAAGACGCGTCAAAGGTGTTGCGCCTGGTCGATCTGCTCGAGAGTTCGGATGACGTACAGGAAGTTTATTTTAATGCGGAGCTACCCGAAGAAGCTTATGAATGACGTATGGGTACCCATTAATTCCTTCATTGCAGCGTGATTATTCTAGGCATAGATCCCGGGTCTCGATGCACCGGATTTGGCTTGATCGAAAACCAACCGAACCGGATCAATTATCTGCATAGTGGGTTTTTCAAGATCGAAGGTGAGAACCTGGCGCAACGTCTCGGACAAATTTACCAGCAAATAGATGAATTAATCAGACAGTTTCAACCACAGCAAATGAGTATCGAACAGGTTTTTATGCACCGCAATGCTGATTCAGCGTTAAAACTTGGGCAAGCCCGGGGCGCCGCAATTTGTGCTGGCCATTTGGCTGGTCTCGATATTGCTGAATATGCACCTCGAGAAATCAAGCAGGCGATTGTTGGCTCTGGCGCTGCCACTAAGGAACAGGTACAACATATGGTAAAGCAACTGTTGGGATTGCGCGGACCACTGCAGTTGGATGAAAGCGATGGCCTGGCAATTGCTATTTGCCACGCACAATTTTATGCTACCCAGCAAAAAACCGGGCTCGATATCAAAATGTTGAAACCTCGAAGAAGCACGCGTAATGCACGAAGGCGGTGAGAAAAAATGGAATCTGGAAAACACAGTTATTACCTGAAGCTTGATGTGTTCGTGCACCATGCAGGCTAGTCGCTAATGATCGGTCGATTAAAAGGTATATTGGCGGCAAAAAGAGCCCCTCAGGTACTGATCGATTGCAATGGCGTCGGCTACGAGGCCGATGTTTCGATGACCACCTACTACCAGCTACCCGAGTCGGGTGAAGCGATTTCACTATGGACCCATCTGCTGGTCAAGGATGATTCGCACAGCCTCATCGGATTCACTAGCGAACATGAACGCAAATTGTTTCGGCAACTTATTCGTGTCAATGGCGTGGGTCCAAAAATGGCGCTTACCATTTTATCAGGTATCAACGAACGTGAATTTGCAGTTTGCGTGACGCAAGACGACATTGTCACGCTCACGCGTTTACCGGGCGTAGGTAAAAAGACCGCCGAACGACTGATCATAGAGATGCGCGATAAGGTTCAAGATATGCTTGAAGTCACAGATGACACCATCGACAGCGGGAATCTGGTAACCAGCGCCGGACGTTCGAGTAAAAGAGAAGCGCTTGAGGCGCTACAGTCTCTCGGATACAAGCCCGGCGATGCCGAGACTATGGTCAGGAATGCCGCGCTAGATTCCGATCTGGATATGACTGCGGCGGCACTGATCAGAAAGGCCCTACAATCGTCGGTAAACAGCTAGGTTGGCAGTATGAAGGAAGAACGTCTTATCAATCCTCAGGCAGATAGTAAAGAGAGTTCTCAGGAGCGAGCACTGCGGCCGAAAAAATTAGAGGATTATGTCGGTCAAAATGAAGTCTGTGAACAGATGGAAATATTTATTCAGGCCGCCAGAAATCGTAACGAAGCCCTCGATCATGTATTGATTTTTGGTCCGCCAGGACTTGGTAAAACCACACTGTCGCATATAGTCGCCAATGAAATGCAGGTGGGTTTGCGCCAGACATCGGGCCCGGTCATTGAAAAACCGGGTGACCTGGCGGCGATTTTGACCAATCTGGAAGAACATGATGTATTGTTTATCGATGAAATCCATCGTCTCAGCCCGGTAGTTGAAGAAATTCTCTATCCAGCGATGGAAGATTATCAGCTCGATATTATGATTGGTGAGGGGCCGGCAGCGAGATCAATCAAACTCGACCTGCCACCTTTTACCCTGGTCGGCGCTACCACCCGTGCCGGATTGCTCACTTCTCCACTGCGTGATCGATTCGGTATCGTGCAAAGGCTCGATTTTTACTCTAACGAAGAATTGGGCACGATTATCCACCGATCCGCCGCGCTGCTTGGGATTGAAATAGACAAGGGTGGGGCGGAGGAAATTGCGAAGAGGTCACGCGGTACGCCGAGAATTGCCAATCGACTGTTACGGCGAGCCAGGGACTATGCACAGGTAAAAGCCGATGGCGTCATTGATGCCGAGGTCGCAAACAATGCGCTCGATATGCTTAAAGTAGATCAATCCGGTCTCGACCATATGGATAGACGTTTGATTCTTTCATTGATCGAAAAATTCGAGGGTGGGCCGGTTGGCGTAGAAAGTCTCGCGGCTACAATCGGCGAAGAACGAGGAACCATTGAAGACGTGATAGAACCCTATTTAATTCAACAGGGATTTATGATGCGAACCCCCCGGGGCCGTGTGGTGACATCGCTGGCTTATGCGCATTTTGGAGTCAACCGTGCTGGTCAGAATGAAATAGATCTGTAGGCACCTGATAACTGTTCACCCATGATAATTAAGAAAATTTAAAATGAATGATACTTCCATATTGGCGTTGATTGCCAACGCTAGCATCCCGGTGCAACTGGTATTGGTTATATTGCTGTTTGCGTCGGTATTTTCCTGGGCATTGATGTATGTCAAGCGTGGCTATATCAGGCAAAGCCAGGCTGAGGCCACTACCTTCGAGGGACGCTTCTGGTCTGGGATCAATTTAAGCGATCTTTTTACACAACTCAGTGGGCGTCAGGAAAAGCGTTTCGGCATGGAAGCCATTTTCGAAAGCGGCTTTAGAGAATTTGCACGTGCTCGAAAAGCTGAATTGGATGACAGTTCGGTAGTTAGGTCATCGCACCGCGCGATGAAAGTTGCGATGTCACGCGAAATAGAACAGCTGGATAATAACCTGTCATTCCTCGCGACCGTTGGTTCGGTCAGCCCCTACGTCGGACTATTCGGCACGGTTTGGGGCATTATGGAATCCTTTCGCGGACTGGCTGGTGTGCAACAGGCAACCATGGCAATGGTTGCCCCAGGTATCTCCGAAGCTTTAATAGCGACCGCGATGGGGTTGCTGGCGGCTATACCCGCGGTTATTGCCTATAACAAATTCTCCAACGAAGTCGATTCGATGGTCGTACGCTATGAGAATTTCCTCGAGGAGTTTACCGGCATACTGCAACGCCAGGCGCAGGCACCCGGTTAATATCGCGGTGAATAGTGAATGATTCGAATCAGCATATCGCTAATAGACGGGTGAACAGCAGGATGTCCGTTGGAACGCTATTGCCAGTCGAACCATTGACCGGGCAGGTCTGATATGGCGCGACCGAGTTCCTCACGACGTCAATTTATAGCTGAAATCAACGTCGTTCCCTACATCGACGTTATGCTGGTGCTGTTGATTATATTCATGATAACCGCGCCACTGTTAAAACAGGGGGTCGATGTCGATTTACCCATCGCACCCGCAAATCCACTCAGTGTTAATAGCCCCGAACCCATTGTTGTCAGCGTAGACGAAAATGGCCTACTGTATTTAAATATTGCCAGCACACCGGATTCGAGCATTTCTGGCGATGTGCTCGTTGATCAGGTGAAATCGGCGTTGGCGATAGAACCTGAAAGGCCGGTAATGGTGCGCGGCGATGCCAATGGACCCTATCAGAACGTGGTCAGGACTTTAGTGTTATTGCAACAGGCAAAAGTCGATTCGGTGGGGCTGGTAACTGAACCGGAGGACGCAAACTAGTGTTTTCCGAGCTACTCAAACACCCAAGAGCGATTGCCCTATCGATAGGATTTCACCTGGTAGTAATTGCAATAATTTTAATCAATTTTCACTTTAGCGACAGCACAAAGCCGGTAAAACAGGCCGAACTGGCAAAGACGGTGAAGGCGGAAATAGTCGATCAGCAGCAACTCGAGGCGCAAAAAAACAGGAAGAAAAAAGAGCAGGAAGCCAGGCGTAAACGCGAGCTCGAAAAACAAAACAAGGAAAAAGCAGCGAAAGCGCGCGAAGCAGAAAAGAAACGTAAGCAGGCGGAAGAGAAAAAACGTAAAATAGCGCTGGAGAAAAAGAAGCAAGAGGAAGCAAAGCGTATCGCCGAAGCGAAGATAAAGGCAGATAAAAAGAAAAAGGAAGAGGCAAAACGTATCGCTGAAAAGAAGAAAAAAGCCGATCAAAAAAAGAAACAGCAAGAAGCAATAATACAGGCCGAGCAGAAGCGTAAGCAACAAGAACAGCTGAAAAAACAGCAGGAAGCCGAAAAACAGAAAAAACTGGCCGAACAAAAACGGCTACGCGATGAACAACTGGCCAGGGAGGCAGAAAAAAAACGGCTTGAAGCGGAAAAATTAAAACAGGAGGCTGATAAACGTCGGTTAGCAGAAGAAGAACAAAAACGCAGGCAGCAGGAACTTGTAGCAAAACTCAAGGCCGAAGAATCGGAACGCCGCCTTAATTCATTGCGTGACGCCTATGTCCTGGCAATCAGACAAAAAATAGAACGCAAATGGCTACAACCACAAGGGATTACGGAAATGCCGGATTGTGAAGTGCGTGTAGTACAGGCGCCCGGTGGTATCATCCTTGATGTTAGTTTCGGCAATTGCCCAGGTGGTAGCAAAACCTATCGTTCGTCAATCGAAAATGCTGTTTTTAAAGCGGAGCCTTTACCTAAGCCGGGCGATCCTTCATTATTCGAACGTGAACTGATTATCCTGTTTAGCCCAAGCTAAAAGTAAAGCAATATAATGAAATTACTATTCAAGTTTCCTGGCATTATCCTGATGTTGGCTTTGACGTCGGCAAGCGTCAATGCTGCTTTAAATATCCAGATTACGCAGGGTGTCGAAGGTGCATTGCCAATAGCAATCGTACCATTCGATACCTCCCGGCTGGATGCCGAGCTGTCGGCAGACGTGGCGGAGATTGTTGCCAATGATTTAAATCGAAGCGGCATCTTCAGGTCAATGGACCGACAGAAACTGCCGGCTCAACCGCATTACAGTACCCAGGTACTTTACCCCCGCTGGCGTACAGCTGGTCAGGAGTACCTGGTAGTCGGTCGAATTTTTCAGAAATCGTCGGGGCAATACGATATCCAGTTTCAGTTGCTCGACGTACTCAAACAAAAACAGCTGGCGGGTTATAGTTTACCGGTTAAGAAGCGAGGCCTTCGTTCATCAGCGCACGAAATTAGCGATCTCATCTACGAAAAGATTACCGGCACGCCGGGCGCATTTAATACACGCATTGCCTACGTCAGGTCACAAAAGGACAAGGCGCGGAAATATATTTTACAGGTGGCCGATACCGACGGATTTAACGCTCAGACGATCCTCGAGTCGGACCAGCCGCTAATGTCGCCAAGCTGGTCTCCCACCGGCGAGTCACTGGCTTATGTTTCATTTGAAAATGACAGGCCGGAAGTTTTTGTTCAGCATCTGGCAACCGCCAGGCGTAGTAAGATTTCAGGTTTTAGTGGAATTAATAGCGCGCCAAGTTGGTCGCCCAACGGTAAAATGCTGGCGCTGGTACTGTCTAAAGATGGCAACCCCGATATTTACACTTTAAATACGACTACCAAACGATTGACTCGCTTGACCCGTAATCGGGCCATTGATACTGAACCGGTCTGGGGTAAAAAAGGCAAATTGATAATTTTTACCTCTGATCGTAGCGGCGCGCCTCAACTTTACCAGGTCAAGGCCACCGGTGGTAAACCTAGACGAATTACCTTTGAAGGACGTTATAATGCGGCAGCCAGCATTTCTCCTGATGGTAAATTCATTACGATGGTGCATGGCGAGCGCGGGCAATTTAAGATAGCTCAATTAGAACTTGAAACCGGGAATCTGACCGTATTAACGGATGGTGCCCTGGACGAGTCGCCGTCATTTTCACCCAATGGCAAAATGGTACTATACGCATCGACGCGAGGAAATAGTGGCGTGCTATTTGCAGTTTCAGTGGATGGGCGGGCGAAACACAAATTATCCGACCAGACCGGTGATATACGCGAACCGGTCTGGGGACCTTATAAACTTAAAAACTAATCGAATTCATATGGAGCAGGTTAATAATGAAACAGTATTCCTTGATCAGTAAGCTTTTTCTATTAGTCGTTGTAGCGTTTTTCCTAAACGCCTGCGCAACGACCCAGGAAGTGAGTGTTGCCGACGAAAGTGCTCAAACCGAGACTGGCGTTCTGGTTGAAAGTGGTGGTGTTATTTCGATCACCGACGATGATGGCGGAGCGTCCGCATCGGCATTTTCCGATGAACCGATGACTGCCCAGCAAATGCTCGATCAGGGTGATTCGATACTGGCAAGTCGAACCATCTACTTTGAGTACAACAGTGCTAAGTTAAGTGACGAAACATTATCTATTCTGGAGGCGCATGGCGCCTTTATAGCGGAAAACGGCAATGTTGAAGTACGACTCGAAGGCCACGCCGACGAGCGTGGTAGCCGTGAGTATAATATTGCACTGGGGGACCGGCGCGCACAGTCAGTCAGGCGTGTGCTGTTACTGCAGGGAGCATCGACTGACCAGGTTGATACTGTCAGTTACGGTGAAGAGCAGCCAGCCGTGAGCGGGCAAACCGAGGAAGCCTGGGCTGAAAACAGGCGAGTCGAACTGATCTATCAGGTGAGATAGTTATGAAACATATGCGCATCAATAAACTGGGTCTGTTAATCAGCGTTTTCAGTATTGGCCTGATGGCGACCACGGCCTCAATAGCGCAGGCCTTAACGCCGGATCAGCTCACCCTTCGGGTCGACGAAACCAGCCGTGCTTTAGATAATATTCAAAAGGAAATCAAAAGGTTAGGTAACCAGATCGATAATCGGGCAATGCTTGACCTTTTCCAGCGAGTGGACGAACTGGCCGATGAAATCAGCCAACTGCGTGGTGATCTGGAAATTCAGAATAACGATCTGTCTGATATAAAAAAACGCCAACGCGAGTTGTATCTGGATACCGATCGGCGCCTGCGTGACCTCGAAAACCGGGCGCTAAGCCAGCCGTCAGTGGTAGCGCCGACTCAGATTCCGAATCAGGATACTTCCACGGATCTGACACCGGCTACCGACAGTACCGGTACTGCAGTGATCGTACCGGCCACCAGTACAACCCAAACCGCGCAACCAGGTACTACAGCTTCAAGTGAAGAAAAAGCAGCCTACCAGGCGTCTTTCGATACCTTGAAGGAAGGGCGATATAAAAAAGCCAAAGCCAGTTTTAAGAGTTTTCTGGATCAATATCCAGACAGTATTTATGCCGGTAATGCGCAATACTGGTTAGGCGAAGCGAACTATGTGACGCGCAACTTCGAACAGGGAATTATTGAATTTCAACAGGTAGTAGATCGCTATCCAAAAAGTGCCAAAGTACCCGATGCGATGCTAAAGCTGGGATATACCTTTTACGAACTGAAACGCCATGATGAGGCAAAGGCGATACTTCAGGAATTGCGCAAGAGTTTTCCAAAGTCAACAGCTTTTCGACTGGCGGGCAAGCGCCTGGATCGAATGCGCAAAGAGGGTCTATAAGTTTTGCCGCGCTGTCCAGTCGGAGAATTTTCGTATTCCTCGTGAAAGCAGAGGATATCAATTAGCATCGATAGACCAGGCTTCAAATTCGCTTGAATTCAAACTGCGGATCGGTATCATTCCCCGTTCTTTTCAAAGGGCCGTTAGCTCAGTTGGTAGAGCATCTGACTTTTAATCAGGTGGTCGAGCGTTCGAATCGCTCACGGCCCACCATTTTCTCTTTAGTATCAGTGCCCTACAAAATGCCTATTTAACAGGTGCAGACAATAATCCGCTAAGTTATTGATTAAACAATAGCCTCAATTACGATCCGCTCCAGTCACAAACATCCACCATTCGCTCACACATATTTTCACCGGCTCTTTTTCTTATCCCCAACGACGCAAATGCCAACCTATCATTAGTTTTGTCGATACTCAGATAGTTTTTGTATTTCGTCCGTATCTTTTGTAAAAATGTAATTTCGGAAATCAATTGTGGGACGAACATAATCATATTTATCAAATTCGGTAACTCGAACGTAAAAACCTCGATCCTTAAAGCGATACCTCGCATGATCCTCGCGACGAACGAAATAAAAAAAGCCGCTATAGCCCAGATCCGCCAGATAGCCGAACAACCTCCCAGCTTTGGCTTCCTTATCGAGGCACTCTAGTAAAATCGTCGGGTTATCCCGTCTCAAAACCTTTTCACCGCCTTTCAGTACTTCATACTCGTATCCTTCCACGTCACATTTTATAAAAGAGATGGTTTCCTGGATCTCCCTGCTAAAAAAATCATCCAGCGTAATTACCGGAACATCTAGCTCCTCCAGTAAACCGTCAGGTTGGTAATAAAAACTTGCCCCTCCAGCGCCAATCTTGGGGCGAACCATCTTAAGTATTCCCGGCTCCGAGGATAAACCTTTATTGATGATATGCAGGTTATCCAAATTGAAGCTTTCCTTTACTGATTGCAGGTGATCTCCGAGTTCGGGTTGTGCTTCGAAGGCGTAGACTTTGCCCTGTGGCCCCGCTTTTCGCGATAAATAGTAGCAGTAGATTCCCTTGTTAGCCCCTATGTCCACCAGGGTTTTACCCTCCAGATTTGATTCCATTACATAACGGATATCCGGGACCTCTGATTTATAGCGATAGCGTGCAAATCGATGTCGCATATGTAGTTTTTCTAGCAGGGATAATTTCATTAATTACAATATTTATAAGTTTTGATACGCAAGTATTCTACCTATCTATTTGGATTTTTGAAATCTTAAGGCATCGACATTGACTATCACCAGATATCGAGGTAGCGAAAACGGGATAATAAATAGCGGGCGCGTAGCCAGTGCTATCGATATTGAATCGCAGTTGGGTTAGGCTATGGGCTATTCCTTAGAATTACACTCAGGTAAGCAATCATGATTAGCCACTGTCGATTGTGCGGTAGCAACGATCTACAGTTATGGATGACGGATGGCCATAATTGTGACTTAAATTATTACCGTTGTGGTGTGTGTACTCTTTGGAACTACGATCTTAGCCTGGGGCTCGATCAATCACAATATACCGACACCTATGTCAGCCCCACGGTCACCGATTTCAGACACAATGTTGTTATAAAACAAAGTTGGGAATACTTAAAAAAGCGCTTATCTACGCCCGGTAAGGTGATGGATATTGGCTGTGGCAATGCCTGCCTTTTATACCTCGCCCGGTAGGATGGCTGGCAAGTTCAAGGCATGGAACTGACTCAGCCCACGGCCGACGCGATAAAAGAGGACCAAGGAATAGATATCATTGTCGCCAACTTCCTCGATTATAAAAGCGAAGAGCCCGCGTCATTTGATCTGGTAGTACTTCGGCATGTACTCGAACATTTGCCTGATTCTATACTCGCAATGAACCAGATTGGCGGCCTGCTCAAGGTGGATGGATATGCCTTTCTGGAATTCCCGAATACCGGCTCGTTTGGCTACGCGTATAAGCGCTGGCTGAAGAATCGATGTTTGAAAAACAAGAAATATTCTCCGGAATGGAGACCCGGACATTGCAATGAATTTTGTCGAAGATCGTTCAGCTTTCTACTCGAAAAAACCGGCTTCGAGCTGGTTGACTGGCAAACCTATTCAAGCAAGCCGTGGTTAAACTCGCTGTATCGTTTATTCCCGATCGCGAGTAAAGCGAGAACGCTGGTTCGTAAAATTCGCTAGATTGCGTATTGGTTACTGGACTTTTAATCATCCAATGCTTTTGGCCTGGCTGCGTCGTTGATACATTGGCTGAAACGGTCATGGTTTTGTTGCAAACAAGCTCAAACTAATGTCCTTAAACTGCTCATAATTTCCCCTACTAATACAGCGATTTATTATTGAATCCCAGTTCTTACGGATCCTGCGGCCCTGTGCTATGTCGCACCGTAAAAAAATTTAGCATGGCCACCTGGCACTTGTTTAGGATGGCTGAGTAAAGCTACAAAACACCATTCCGGGCATTGATCTCCCGGCCTCTCTTCGGATCGTCGGCTTCTCAGGGGTTTTACTTTTATCCGACCCGCTGTCATTATTGTTGGATGAAAGGTTTCTTCATATTTCCCTTCCTACTAATCTTCCTATTTGGTACGCCTGCGTCTGCGGATTATGCCAGCGGTATGGATGCCTACCAAAGTGGAGATTATGCAACCTCGTTGAGGGAGTGGATACCTCTTGCTGAACAGGGAGATGTCGATGCACAGTTCAACCTGGCATTGATGTACCTGCAAGGGCAAGGTGTTCTTCAGGACCACAAAGCTGCACTCAAGTGGTTCAAGCAAGCAGCCGAACTTGGGTATGCCAGGGTACAGCACATTCTGGGTTTGATGTACTACTACGGACAGGGAGTTCCTGAGGACTACAAAGCCGCCTTTAGATGGTTCAGGAAAGCGGCTGATCAGGGGTATGTCGAAGCACAGGCAGTCCTGGGTGATATGTACTTCGGAGGAGATGGTGTTATTCGAGATCGTGAAGCCGCTATCAAGTGGTACAGTCTTGCTGCTGAACAAGGGCATGTCGGCACCCAGTCTTTCCTGGGTGAAGTCTACAACTATGGATGGGATGTAGCACCGGACTACAAGGTTGCTTTTAAATGGTTCAAGAAAGCGGCCGAACAGGGCGGTACCGAAGCACAGGCCGTTCTGGGTAATATGTACGAGGAAGGGCGTGGCATTCCCAAGGACTATACCCGTGCCCACATGTGGCGGACAATTTCAGAGTCGGGAGGGGTACTAGAGGTATTGAGGAATCAAGGCGAATTTGAACAGTTGATGACCTCCGACCAAATAGAGAAAGCGCAGGAACTTGCCCGACAATGTGTGGCAAGAAATTACAGAGATTGCTGA